>ERZ778024.654-NODE-654-length-55045-cov-55.078051_pt1 | contig 55045 bp, 63 predicted proteins | sample MGYA00375754_ERZ778024 | MGnify/ENA primary metagenome ERZ778024 (study PRJEB29350, sample SAMN05389827) | bioreactor metagenome | isolation source: Thiocyanate bioreactor | place: South Africa: University of Cape Town | collected 2014-02-18 ...
ATTAATATATTTACTCATTGATTCTTCATTTTCACAACATGTGACAACACCAATGACAGGTAATCTGTTTTCACATAAAATATTTACAAATAACTTGTATACATCTGCCGATGTTTGATGAATAGTCCCACTTTTTAATACAAAGAGAATAAGACTCAATCTCTTGTCAATATGTTCATGTATCTGAGCAAAATATTGACGAATCCTTTCTTCATCAGTTGTATTGTTTATCATACAGTAAGGATCTTTAACATTGATAAATTGATATAAAATATTCTCTCGTTCTATTTCATACATTAATATATTAGGTCTTCTTGATTGATCAGCTAGATTCTTGACTTGATACGGTGTTTCTGTTAAAGCATTGATCATACTGGTTTTTCCAACTGCGGATAGACCCACAACAAAAATACGTTTTATTTGTCGCTCCATGATATTAGTAATACACTTCGATAGTAAAATATTTGAATAGATTTTTAAACGCAGATATGTCGTAAAACAGAATAATCAACGCTTTTTTGCTTTTATACTAAAAAAAGATATTGCTCTTATCTATGTTTCTCTATTATCACAAAGTATATCTAATTTCGTAATAAAAAATTCTTTTTGAATCACATGTTAATATTTATCACGGTTTTTTTTCTACCATTTCTCAAGCACTAATATTTAAACAAAAGCAGAAAGAACATTGCAGTAATATCTTTTCTAGTATCTGATACACACTACAATGCCGAAACTATTTACTCAAGAATCACATCGACGTGTACTTGTAGTTGGTTCATCAAATGTAGGCAAAACAAGTATGCTTAACGAACTGTGCTCTCTTAATTTAGCAGTAAGCAATGATGCACGAGGTTGCACGTTGAATACTGAGAGATTACCTTTACAACCACATCGTGATCATTTCTATACATTTTTTGATACAGTTGGCTTAAATGAAACAGACAAAGGGTCCGTTACTAGTGAGAAAGCCATTGACAATATTATTCATCTTATTAATAATGCTCGCGAAGGTTTTAGTCTAATTATATTTGTCATACGGATTGGTACAATTCACAATACTGATAAAACGAACTATGATTTATTTGCAAATATTCTTACACATCAACGAATCCCTATAATATGTGTTATAACAGGATGTGAAAACGAAGATCCAATGACGGAATATGCAAGTAGAAACAGTCAATCTTATGAGAGTAATGATATGAAATTTCGTAAAATTGAGGCTACTTGTTTTGCCAAAGGTGGAAGACTAGAAAATTTGATATATAAAACGGCGCGAGAAGATTCAGGTAAACGTGTATGGAATGCAATTGAAGAATTTTCATCCGAAAGACCAATCGTAACCATTAATGACGAAAACATTGGTATTGTAATTAAACGTACATGGAACAAATTCTGTGACTGGGTCAATAAACCTACGTGGAGGATTATTATTAACAAAGATCTTTATGATATACTTGGTCGAATGGGCATACAAGATGATGGACAAAAGCATCGTATAGTAGAGAGTATCTTGCAACCGACATCGAAATTGCAATGAACTAATGGACTATCTCTATGCTTCATTGAACTAATATAAATAATTGGTTGTCAATTGAAAAAATTTCATATTATCAATCATGATTTTATCAAACGAGAGAAGAAAAAGAGGAGGTGATTGAAAACCGAATGTTATTATTATTTCTTTTGTATATAAAAAAGTATGGATGTCATATCAACGACAAGACTAAACTTATACACATACGAATATATGTAGTACATAGAAAAAAAAAGAGAGAAGAATTGTACAACAATATGATTTTCAAAAGAAGAACACTGTCTTACGAAAGAAAGAAAGAAAAGAAAAAAGAACATAGTTGAGAGAAATTTTGTTTTGCAATTATTTGATAAGCATAAAACTACAGCATATGTAATAGATCTTTCACTGAGAAATAGGAAAAGAAAAGAACAGAAAATTTCATTCATACATTTTCTCTTGAAGTTTGAAAGATTGTTTTGTTTGTTTGTTTAATTTCGTCGATATAACGGAAATTTGTCTGAACGAAGAGAAGACGTAGAAAATTGGCCGGAATTGATATATTGAGAATTGGGTGCAGCTAAATGTTTATTTGAGCCTAACACGAGTGAGATTGTGCTCGCTTTGTTGCTGTGTTGGCGGTCGTCTATAAAACAAAATAAAAAAAACATCAAATCCATTGAAACAAACAACAACAATAAAAAACAAGCTAATGTCAACAAGCATTTGATTATAGGCAAAAGCGCAAGTGCAAAATAATCACATGAAAAATTACAAAGTACAGCAATCACAGATGAGAGTAAGCGTGTCAATTGAGCAACAATCGATTGAAATCAAGTGGAATAGTTGACATACGGCAATGCTTGTTCATGTTCTGGTGAATGACCAGTATAAAATCTCGCATCCGTATTATCGGTATTTTCATATGTTCGTTTATTAATCGAAAGTGGATATTTTTTGGCATCAGATCGAGAGTACTGTGGAAGACTAGCTGCTGCATTAACATCATCAAATCGAGCTTGTCTTATTGGATTTCGATCTTTTATCAACGGATGTTGATCATCGCTAATACTTCCATTATCAACACCCATCGGCCGATAACCACGATTTGTTTGTTCAAGTGGTGGTAATTGATTGGGATTACGACGTTTAATTGGTATTGATGTCGATGGTGGATTAAATGGTTCTTCGGAATATTTCAATGATGATTGTGATGTACCTTTCGGATCCTCACGTTCTTCTACATAGTATACAACAATGAAAATAATAAACAATAACTACATCAAATCTATATTCTCAAATTTATCCTTTTCGATAAAAAAAATCATAATCGTTTTAGAGAGAGAGAAAAAAACAACAAATAAATATGTACGAAAACTATTTATATCTAAAGACAATAGATACTTCTAAAAGACAATAACTCACTAGTATCATAGATCGTATATTCGATCATTCGTTCTGAATTATTATAATTTTTTTTGTGAGAATGATGAAAAAATAAACAAATAATTCTTTAGCTTACCTGGAAATTTAGTTGAACGTCCTCGATGAAAACCACCACCACGAACAAATACGATAATTTCCGATAGTATGATGCCAATGACAAGAATACTGAACCAAACATACCAAATAATCCAGACAGCTAATGGTAGAACAGCCAGAAAAACACCTAATGATATATTGATTAAGCCAAGTGCAACGATAAATGCACCTAAAATGCCATGAATGATACGCCAAGCACCATCACCTGCCCAACCTTCGGAATATGATAATTCTTCGCTGAGACTTTGTTTTCCATCTGCATCTTTATCTGTAACTGTACGTTTTTTGAGACATAAAGCACCAGATCTGGAAACAAAATTTAAAAAAAAAAGAATGTCAGATTAAATAAATTTAAAAGAAAAATGAAACAGATAATTACAGTCCGACAATGAATTGAAATATCGTTAGAATAAATGTTATAATTCCAATAATAGCATGTGCATGTTTAAAATGTAACCATGCTGGTGCACGAACCGAATGTACACCGAATGAAAAACCGCATATAGCTAAGGCAACACCAAATATCTGACAAAGAAAAAAACGAACAATATCGACGCAATGTTTGAAGCAATTCGATTTACTTGTAATGACATGTGTAATGGTCTTTGAACGGAAAGATGTTTGGCATGTCGACCAACAAGATATCCAATCGGAAAAATAATACCATAGGTAAAAAATTGAAATATGCCGTGAAGATGATAGTATGAAAATGGCCAAATACATCCACGTGTATTAGGCGAACTTAAAACATCTTGTGGTGCAACTTGAAGAAACCAAAGATCGGAAAGTAAACGACGATCACTAGAAAATATTCGAATTTTAATCGATAAACTAAAAGTTTAAGATAGTATTTACGCTGTTGCTCGTCCGCCAAAAACAAACATGCCAGGTGCACCTTGAAAACATCCAGCAACGTACGCAGCTCCTTCTCTTTGCATTGGATAACTACCATCCTATTTCAATCGTATGTGTACGCAAACATGTTTAATGTTCTATCAACTTACAGTTGGTGATGGAGCAGATCGTTTTAAATGCCATTCTTTTGAATTCAAACTAAATACAGCTACTTCGTCACGTGGACTTGGATAAGTCTATTGAAATAACATGAAAAGCAACAAATTAATTTCTTATTGAAATCCTATTTTACTCGAATTGATGATGGATTAAATTCTCGACCGCCCCATAGGACAGCAATAGGTGGTTCAGCACCAGCACCCATATTTGCTGTTGCTTCAGCAGCATTTTGTCCCATTGAAGAACAAACACTATATGATGGAATTGTAACCATAGTAGCACCTGTTTTTGTTGTTGGACATTCACGTAATCGTTCCCAATCGCCTTTATCGATTGTCAACAACCAAGTATCCTGCGATGGACACGGTCCACCTTTGCCGTAACCGCTAAAAACAACGAACATCGTTCAATTTACAATTCAAATTCAAATCTTTCTCACCTTAGACATCCACCGTAAAGTAGCAAATGATTATCTGTTAATAAAGCAGTCGAATGTCCATAACGAGCATGCGGATACGATGGATTGTATGATGGTAGATTATACATAACTAAACATTTTCAATTCGTAGTTCAAGAAATATAGAATTAGAAAGACAAATTTTACTTATTGAAGATTGAATAGTGCCTGTTTGACTAAGACCTGATGTTCCTTCACCAATTGATTCAACAGTTGAATAGAGCCAATCTCCTGATTTACCCATACTATATACAACTCTTGGTACACCTGATGTAAACGGTGAAGCAGCTGCTGAGCCAAAACCTCGAGCAACTTCTGATGTTTGTGTTTGTTGCCAAGTTTTCGTTCTAAATTATCGAAACAACGTTTACAAATCTTTAACATGATCTATGCATACATATAACTAAGAAACCAGGCATCTTGCAATGGATAATAACCTTCATCTGCACGATCATCATTATCCGCAAATCTCTGATTTCGTATAACATCATAACCTGTTCCACTTAATGGATTATAATTTGGATTATTAATATAATTTGGATTGTTCATTAATGTTGGATTTTGTATGAAATTCGGTGGTGTCGCATAATTATAATTGATATCTTGTTGACTACCAGCACCAAGAGATACATAAGGATTATAATTTTCTGATGAACCTTGTACACCAAAACCACCGAATAAATACAAACCACCATTGATCGAACTAGCCGAAGCCATACCGTATCGTGCTGATGGAGGTGCTGGAAAACTGAGTGTGTCCCATTGTCCTAAATGAAAGTTATGTCAAATAGATTTCGTGTGTTTCTAAGAAATGAACCTGTTTGAAGATTAAATGAATAACAATCTTGTAGAGGTGTTCCCTTTTGTGTTCGACCACCGAAGAGAATAAGAAATGTTAAATCAAAACCAAGTGCAGCATCACGTCGTGCTTCAGGTGTATCCATACTTGACCCATCACTAAGTAAAATCCATTGTAATTGTTGTGTTGAAACAATTGAAACAAATATTAAAAATAAATTAACATAGATCAGCAGATTTAAATTCATCTAAAAGAAGAATCGATAATGTTCAAATGTAAAACTAATAGTTTGCACTTCGAGAATATAAAATGACTTTTTCCGATTATATAATCTTTATTTGAGGGAAAAAATTGGGAAGATGTTTATTTTTCTCGTACATTTTCTATTAATAAGTTGAGTGTAAACAGTTCCAATAACCTTACTTTGAGTTTTATTTCACTCACGCATGTTGACATGATGAAAACAAACGAACGTACGTACGTACGTACGTAGGAAAAAAAAGACCAACCATATTCTTCATTTTATGATCGATATTAATAGCGACACAAAAATGTGTGGAATGAAAGTTTTTTCTCTTTGTCATGGGACAAGAATAATGATAGGAGGACAACAACTTATCCATTTTTTGCATCGCTGTCACTGCTCTCGGTCTAAAATACACTTTCTTTCTGCTTTTTTTGAAGGCTGTTTGCATGTGCTAAACTACGTAATCTTTGATTATTCAAACCTTTTTTTCCTCCTCATTTTTCTTTCTTTTTTTTTGAAAGAAAAAAAAGGAACCATTGCAAAGCCACAGAAAGACATGTATGTGACAATTTTACCTGAATAAATTCTTCTCTTTCCTTCTTTCAACAAATGATGTTAATGGTGACTTGACTATGCATGAAGAACAACTCTTTTTTTTTCTTTCGTTCTTTCTTTCTTTCTCCGTCTCGTTTTTTTTTCATTTTCTCTTTCTCTTTACAGTATGCGTAATATGTACGATGATCGAAACTATATGGCACAAGCATACACTCATACGTAGACGTTCTATGTCTGCCCGATCGATGGACCACAGAAAATATAATTTAGTTGCATAGGAAGTATAAAGACATAAGAGAACATATGAACTTTTTTCTTCTTTCTTTCACCTCTGTTCAATTTCTCGTTTTTCTTTTCTTTCTTTTGTATTCATTCGTATTCAAACTTTTCAAATATATGATGACATGACTAAAACTGATCAACAATATTGTATGCAAAGGGAGAGTACAATCGAATGTCTAACAGATTAAAGATAGTGAACAAATACCGGAAGAAAAAACAAACATTGCAACATCAATCTAGTCAAAAAAAAGCCACGTATATGTTCTTCATTTTACTTTACGTGAATGATACAAGGTCGCGAACACATGGCGCCTACGAGTATACATGAAATAAAGAAATAAAAAACGAACTGCTATCATATTATCTTTGCTACACATTTCTACTGCTTCTAAATCAGTGACATCTCTGTGTACTGTCATTCTACCGTATCAATGATTTATTTATTTCTTCTATTGTACGTTACTTTACGCGTGTATAAACTCGAATCTATAACCAATCAATAGTTTCTTTTTTCGAGAGTATAATTAATAATCAAGAATTTTTTTTTGTTGTTTACTCAACTCGAACAATTATATTATTCGTCGATTGATGACATCATTTTTCTTCTAGATATTGCATCAGCAATAACAACTATTCTCCAGGGGTATAAATCGTATGCATACGTAGAACAAAAAGAGAGAAAAAAAAACGATTACCCTATGTCTACCGATTCGGTAACTGTTGTGCTCATCATTGGTGGTGGCCTAGGAGGTCTAGCGTTAGCGCAATTATTATCACAAAACTCATCATCAATTAAAGTATTAATATTTGAACGTGACGAAAATGAATATTCACGTGAACAAGGCTATTGTATTGGTATTGATCCGACAGGATTGAATGTTTTACATAAAATTCGTGTTCTCAATGATCTTCTATCCGATCAATCGAATTCATATGTTGTTTTGTCGTCTTTTCGAATCGTTAATCGATATTTACAAAAATGCTTTGATATTAATGCCGGTGAATGTAAATTGATCTATCGTAACGAACTTCGACGTGCCTTATTAACAAATCTTAATGTTCAATGGAATAAACGATTTGTTTCGTATAAAGTGCTTGATGACGGTGTTGAAGCATATTTTGAAGATGGAACGTCAATTCGTGGAACAATTTTAATTGGTTGTGATGGAGCTAAATCTGTAGTTCGTTCACAATTGTTACCAAATTTTCAACGAACTGATCTGCAAGTAGTTAATATCGGTAGTACGACAGAACAAGCTGATGATTTGAAAAAAATTCAAAATTTAACTCGAAATAGTCTCGTACGAATATTAGGTCTACAAGGTCATACGTTACTCATTTTACCTTTTCGAAATATTTATATGTGGGCATTATCATGGAAAGAAGAAGGTCCACATGAAGAAGAAAATCTATCGAAAAATCAATTAATTGATAAAGCTCGTCGGTTTTTTCGAGACGATGAAGTTGTTCGTCTTATCGAACGGAGTTCATCGACATATCTCGGTCCTTATCATCTTTATACAGCGCAATGTTTAAAAACGAATCCATTTCCTAATCATCTTCGAGTTACACTACTTGGTGATGCTGCACATCCGATGACAACACATGCAGGCAAAGGTGCCAATACAGCATTTGCCGATGCCGAAGATCTTGCCAATGTTTTTCAGAATCTTTCCTTACAAACACTTTCACAATACGAACAGAAGATGTTCAAACGCGGCTATGCAGCAGTTAAAATGTCACTCAATAGTACGCAAATGATTCATGCTACGGGCTGGCATGCAGCTGTACGTGATGGTATATTTTCTATTATTCGATATATATCGACCTTGATCAGTTTAATTACAATGCCCCTACGCTATTGGAATAGAAAGAAAGATGCATGAGAAAAGGCTCTTTTTACCTGTATCGAGAAGAAGGACAATTATGAAATTGTGCAAAAGAAGAATAAAAACGAAAACGATATGTAATAAAACAGTACAACTCAATTTTAACTCTAACGTCAGTTATATCGGAATGTATTAGAAGAACAAGAACAAGAACAAGAAGAAGGAGGAAGGTATAAAAGTGCAGATTTCACGTTTATTTGCACAAGTTTTGCATATGTATCGAATCGTAAAAAACATACTTATCATGAAAAATGATTTGAAACTAAGAAATAATCGTTTGTGAGATGATCATTGATCGTTCTATCTCGACGTGTCAGTAGAGTTCGACGAATCGATATGAGCACGTTGAAATAACAAAAACGACAAAAGATGACTATCTATACAAAACGTGATAAACAGCTGTTAAAATTCAATTCGAAAATGTCTCATGAACACTTATACACACGCACATATACAGACGATTAAATTCATTGATCATAGACAGTTACTTTTTTCTTTTCATTGTCGTGCCTTTTTTTTTCTTTCTCAAGATTATAAACGATAAAAAAAAAACGTTCGAGTATTCTTTATTGATAATCGCCACTTCACTTATCTACCATAATAATTGATAGTTTGATCAAATACAGTCATGAAATACCAGATTCAATGTCATATTTAATCGACTTTTTTCTTTCGTTTTTGCTGTTCAAAATAGATAATCGATATATTATTCTATATTAAAATGATTTTAAACAAACACAAAAGAAAAACATGGAAGAAAAAAAAATGAAATAAACACACATGGTATCACTCGTAATTTTGTTTTGTATAAAGAAAAATATGTGGTAAGACAGGTTCTGTCGATAAGCTACATGTGAGCAACGAAAACACATCGACTGGAAGCCTATATGTTGAAATAACAAACGGATAATCATTTGCATTAGAAACAAAAAGTTTAAAAAAAATTGTTTTTTTGTTATGATTTAGTTTGAGCATTAGTTTTGATATTAGTTTTCTTGGCGACGTTTTAATTTTGCAGAAGCATTAACTACCTATAAAAAAAGCAACATAAATGCTGGTTAATAGTTTTGGTTCTATCTCAGTTAGATAAAATATACAATCAATCGAAGAAGAAAAACGGCAACACGTACAATCAATATTCACGTGAATACAGAAATGAGAATATCAATCATACCGATTCTTCGAATTCTTTTTGTGCACGATCAAGAGCTTGTTGAATTTCATTTTCTCCCGTATTAACGATTATTGTTGGTCGTGTATTTAATTCTTCTTGTTTCAATTTATTCAATCGATCACGTTGAATTTGTACAAGTGTATGTTCGGGCTGATTTGTAGCCGCTCGTTGACTTGGCGGTATATCATTCTCGTCGATGGGTACTGATATATGACCGCTGGATCCTTCTAAATCATTATTATTCGTTGTTGTTGCTGGTACTCCTGTTGGTGAAACAAGAGGTTCAGTTTCCGATGACAACGATCTTGATAGACGACGATTTGTACCATGTTCTGACGAATCGAAATTCTTCGGTAATGAATTAATATTTTCCCAAGCTCGAGTTTGACAACGTTTCATACAAAATTTGATCAATAGGCCAATGAGACCAATTAATATCAGCACGGCTGGTATACCAGCTCCAAGTGAAATAGCTATGAGAGTTCCAGTTTTCATGTTCTATTCTATCGAAATGTTTACTACATCAGAAGGTCAAACGAAAAGGAGAAGAAAAAAAAAGACGTAAATGAAAATCTGAAATGAAATAGATAAATAAATGATAAGAAAAAAAAACGAAGATTGTGCATATAGATTTTTTGGGCTGTGTATGTTTTTTCCTAGGTTTAGTTTTCTTTTTCTTTTTATTTTACACCTTGTAAATATAAGGCTAAAAATTTTTCAAAAACATTTGGATTATATCTGAGTTTTTCAAGAACATATCGTTGTAAATTTCTTTCGGTTCCATAACGAGGATTGGGCATGACCATTGATGGACGATTTTCATACAAATAATTATCTTTATCAATCCAAACGAAATTCGATTTCTTTTCATTGATATCATGATAATTCAATGTATTCAATTGAAAAACAATGAAATGAAAGATTTCATCGAGAAGAAATATCGATTGAACAGTAACGGGTTTTGTTAGATAACCATTTGGATACAATTGACGAGCTTGAACAAGTGCAGAACCAAATGAAAACATAATCATACGAGCGAGACGTTCGTCAGTTGTTGATTCATGAATAAGTTCATCATTCGAAACATAGAATGTTGTATGAACATCTAAATAGATCGAAGAAAAAAAGTCAAACTTTCGTAGTGTACGTTGCATGTGATAACTAATTATTTTCTTTCTCATTACCGTCAAAACAAAATAAGAAAAGTGTCAAGGTATGAAAAACTACAGGTAGCTTTCGTGACTCATCTTTTAAGTCAAAGAGAAAGAAAAAAGAACTATGTAAAAATAGATATATAATTACATTCGTTTGTTTTTCGTTTTCTCCATCCCTGTTCATCGCCATCTTGATAGAGCTGTTCAACTTCAAGATCAATTGTTGGATAAACTGGATACATATCCAAAAATTTATATTCATTGCTTTTCATTAAATAATGTCCGTTAGGATCATGAGTTGACAGTTGTTCATTCGTTGTTTCACCTGAACTAAGTTCTAATTTATCTAAACGTTTAACGATCGGTGATAATGGTTGAGCACTTGTTAGAACATATTCATTTTTCTTTCGAATATGTATCGGTTCACCAAAACGTTCGAATGTTGTATAGAATGGTGTATTACGATATAAATGTCTTTTGAATAATTCTGGATAACGTCCACCTAATGATTCACAAAGATTGAGAATATTTTCTAATAGAATCGCCATTTGTCGTGAACGCGGTATCGAATATTCGACACGAAATGCGCGACGTTGTTTCAATGGCGTTGTTTTTCTCGGTAGATGTTCTTTCGTTGCATCATAAGCAATCGATTGACGAATATACGATTCAATTAGATCATCTTGTTTAGGAACTGTTACTTGACCAAGATTTTGTTTGATCGATTCAGGTAATTCATAGAATGGAATCGTTTTCGTTAATAAACAAGCTTGATCAACGCCTAATTCGATTTAGAAAAAAAAAAACAAACAAACATGAAAATAAAATGTCAATTGACAAATATTTGACCTGCATGTAATTTTGTTTTCGAATCAAATAGAAAAACAGGTTTGTCATGATGAAATTGAGGATGTTGTTCGCGTGGAGGTGGTGGAACTAAATATTCGAACATTGGATGTCGAGTTGGACTAATCCAAGGTGTTGATTCATCAGGTAAAGCATTCGGATCGGGTTCATGTAATGGATCGATTATATTTAATTGTTTACCTTCGAATGCTTTAGGTATTGTTAATTTAGGTTCATTAAATTTGCCTTTTTCTTGCCAAGCATCTACGAATTTATGAAAAGAATTTATCTAATTGAGAAAAAAAAACTCATGTATTTTATTTATTTACATTTCCATTGACGATGTAATGGTTTCGTAAATGGTTTGAATAGACCACGAAGTTCGGTTATTTTTGGCATATTTTGCCTCTAACCACGAAAATACAGAGAATAAGCAACTAAATACTTTTTTTCCACAGAAAACTAGTAGAGCAATGATTCATTGATCGATCTCATTGGTTATTTCTGACCAGCAGCAAGAAGATAAATTATACTAAAAAATTCAAAACATACCACTAATAATCATAAATCTATTTATGCATTTTTTATTCTACATTAAAATAATTAATTTGATGGCCGTATCTTTTCGATTTATTGCTATATGTGACGATGTCGCTATATGCATTGCGAATGTTTTCTACTGAATAAATGTACCTGTTGAAATATTGATCTTTTCTTCAAAAAACTAATCACATTATGTGCACATGAATGTTTTCATATTTTGAGTATGAGTTAATGAAAATCCATAGAAGTATTCAAATGAGAACAAACGAAAACACGATTTTCAAGTTCATTCATTTGTCGTTGCTTTTTAATGAAATGAAAGGCTCCATCAACTTTGTATTTGTACTCTTCGTTGCAAATCCATTATTTGGAAGTCACTATCGAGGTTCAATGATATCATGGAAAATAGTTAATTCAACATCTACATCTGCTGTTGTCGAACTATTGCAGCGACATACATGGCACTATTATGCAGCAATCTGTAATGATACTGATATTGCCCAAGGTATTCGAAAGATGGGCAGTGGTAATTTGAATTGTATTCTATCTTGTCCATCGAACACTACATATTTAACATCAGTTGGCATGCCATGTGCTGCTTACAATATACCAGAGAATTATACGAGTAGTGAAGGTCGTGTTCGAATTACTCTACCGTTAAATTGGACATTAACTGCTGCTTTTCAAGGTGCAGCTTGGTTTGTACTTGCACAGGGAGGTGGAAATTGGTCTGCTGCCGTACAGATCAATACTTTTCGACGAACTGATGGTCAATTCAATCAAGCACCTATTGTCACCATGTTACCTATTATTCGTTTACGACGAAATCAAACATACGATATACGAATCAATGTTGCTGATAATGATTTCGATTCATATCAATGTTTTTGGTCACAATTTAGGTATGAATGTGGAGGTGTTTGTATGGCCGTACCAGCAACAACTGTTCTCAATTCCACTACATGTATGCTCAAATTTACACCTCCGAAAATTGGTTACTATGCCATAGCATTAACGGTTGTCGATTATGAAACAACAACGAGTACAATCGCATTATCACGTGTACCCATACAATTTCTATTTAAAATCTGGGAATCAAATGATACTTGTACAACTGCACCAGTCTATCTTGGCGATGCTCGACCCGATGAATGTATTTATGTTGAACCTGGACAAGTATTAATAGTACGTATTCTTATTCGAGTACAATGTCCTAATGCAACATTAGATAATATTATTGCCGTTTATCCAATTGGATTTACTAAATCACCGATTGTTTTGGATCCATATGATTCGAATGTAAATGTTTTCATGGTTAATTATACTGCACGTGTTGAACAAATCGGTCAAAATCTCTTTTGTTTTGCTGGTGTTGATTCTATTGGTAATCAAGGTGATACAACATGTCTTCGTTTTACAGTTCAACAAGGTATAACAAGTATGAATACACTCTATCTTTCAAATGCAACTCGATATCCAATGGGTTCTGTATCGAAATCTCAATCGACATGGACATTGATCTATCCGAATGGTACGACCTTTTCTCGACCGAGCACATCGGCATCGATTCGATTTAAATATCTTTCAACACAACAAGATATTTTAACCATCGATGTTGTCACATCAACAACCAGTGTCGATTATCAATCAGATCGTTTAGTAATTACAACTAATATTGTATTTATTCCTGGTCAGAGTTTCTATATTTCATTTGATCCCGGTGTATTTCTTCCGATATCAACTTGTTTGCGAAATTCAATGGGTATAACAGATCCTAATTTTTGGCTATTCAGTATTCCATCAGAAATCACAACAACCGAATCAACAACAGTCTCAACTCTATTGACAACTCCATCAACAACCACTCGTAGTCGAACAGTATTCGATTTTTTTTCAAATAATATATAAATCAATATTTTTATCTTATTCATAGAGTCCACTACTTCGTACACTTAATTTCACATCGAGATCATCGATAAATCCGGTGAATACATCTCTAATTTCAGATTCATGGCTATGGGTGACACCGTTGCCTACGAATCAAGATGCACCAGCAACTAAAAAGATATTTCCTGTCAGTGGTATTATCGGTATTCTACTTGGGTTATTACTTTGTCTAGCTTGCATTATTAAAAATCGTCATATGATATTGAAATTAAAAGAACAATGCAAAAAACGACGTCCACAAATACGTAGTATGAATCTTCGACAAAGTATTGGACATTTTATCAACTATTATAATGTAACAACTCGAGCAAATAAGAGAAAATCTCGTGCATATGAACTAGCAACAATCAATGAACGAGACGCTAATTCAGAAGAAACAAATACAAGCATCGATGATTCACAAAATTCTGAGATTGTTAAACATCAATTAGTTGAAATTGAATGTTAAAAACAGCTCAGAACTTTTTTTTTCCGAGTAATAATAAATCTGAATGTGTCGATATAAAAGAGCTTCTTGGTTTCATTCTTTATTCGATCCAAGATCATTTATAGGATAGACGTATACAAACAAAAAGAAAACAAAATGTTCTTCAGAAGAATAATCTTAATTAATGATTGAATGAATGAACGATAATACTTTTATCTTGTGACATGGACACAAATTGTGAGCCCGAATAATTGAATCGAACACACCAAACTTGATCGGAATGTTCAGCTGATGTATAAACACATCGTTTAGCTTTTGTATCCCAGATTTTTACTGATTTATCCGATGAACTAATCAAAAAAAAAATATCTAAACATTTGTTTTCTAAAAACAGAATCGATCACATACGATGATATTAAATGTTGATTATCCGAGCTAAATGCTACACTAAGTACCCATGAACTATGGCCAGACAATGTACTAACAGTTGTTGGTTGACCTGTATGTCTACGAAATAGAATAAATATGAAGAAAACAAAATGAATATGAAATCACGAGAATATACAAATCATGAAGTCGAATATGACAATCATCCGAAGCTGAAGCTAAGACTTGAGAATCTGGTGAAAAACATAATGCACGAATAGGCATAGCATGACCTAGATTTAATCGTAAAAGAAAAATAAACATAATTATCTATTTCTCATTCAAACCTTCGACCGTGTGCAATAATTTTCCTGTTGCAACATCAAAGATATTAACGAAACCATTTTGTGAACCACATGCAAGTAATTTGCCATCGGGACTCTTAGGGAAAAGATGATTTTCAAACAACATTATCTATTATCTTACATAGATAGCACTTAAAACAAATTTTGTTTGTGTATCCAAAGTTTTTTCTTTTTGTCCTGTTTCAGCATTGTACAAATCGACTTTACCACCGAAACTACCCGTTGCTAAATATTGCCCATCAGGTGAAAATGCTAAACTCCAAGCATTGACTAGAATTGAAATATAAAATTCTCGTTCGAATCTATTCAATCTTCATCTTTTCTCTTTCATTTACCAGGAGTTGCATCAATATCACGAATTAATTTTCCACTTTCAATATCCCATAATTTAATTTGTGCATCAAGTGCACACGTTGCTGCAACTAGATTTTAAAAGAAAAACGAAAAAATCTAATTCAACTTTTCAGTTCGATTCTTTATTTACTAGTTCCTTGCGGATTAACATCAACGGAAACAACGCCAAGTCGATGGCCTGTACATGTATATTTTAATTCAAGTTTTTCTTTGTACCATGACCATATTTTAACTTTATCATCAATCGATCCGCTAATAATATATTCCGAACCATCTCTCAAACTTTTCGTCCAAGCACCTGCCCAAATACCATCTTCATGAGCTTAAAATAAATATTTCTTTTGTTTTTTTTTCTTTGAAGCAAAATAAAAATCAATTTACCATTGTCTTGACGACACAAACATTTTGCTGACTAGAAGAAAGCAAATATTTTAAAAATCGATAATAGAAATGCTAATCTGCGTTGTCTTTACCACTTCTGGCATCAGTCAACCTGAACGATTATAATTTTTATCTCAATGAAAAATAGTCTTGCAAAATTTTCTTGAAAAACTATTACAGACAAAACAAAGAGAAATTATAAAAATTCAATTTTTTTTTCTTCATCTACGTTTCTGTATTGTGCCGATGATCTATCGAATAAAAAAACAGGATCGAAATGTCTCTTGAATAGAGGGCGTGCATTGACAAAATGATACAGGTAAATCATTCATGTTTATTTCGAAGGAAGAAAAAAAAGAAAAAACAGAAGAAAAAGTGAATATTGTAGAGTTTTTTTTGTGTATTAAACAGTAGGTACAATTGTATAATCAACTTGTTGATTAAAATAATCCTTTTTTCTTTCATACTCGTTCATACTAATGATACTTTCTTGAGCATTCGAATTGTTTTTATCCACAAACGGTTCGTCAATCATAAGTATGCCATTCAAATGATCGATTTCATGTTGTAATAATTCACTAACAGATACATCGAGTTCATTCCATTGTTGTTCTTGACCATTGTCATCCGTATAAACAATTGAGATTGATTTTGCACGTTGTTTTTTGACAAGAAATTGTGGAATACTCATGCAATCATCCCACATAGTAATTTTATCGGATGATGACCAGACAATTTTCGGATTGAATAATGTCAATGGTCCAAAACCGAGATTCAATGCAATCATACGTAAATTGATACCGATCTGACAAGCACTTATGCCACGACCGAAACCATGTCGACGACGAAATTCAGCAAGAGCTTGATGAAGTCGAAGTTTACTTGCTTGAACGAAATCATCGCGAAGATTGAGAACGAATTCGTTGCTTCGACGTAAATGTTGATCACCAATTAGACAGATCGGAATTGTTTGAGAGTTTAATGATGAAAATTGTTCGAGTTCTTGTTGTAATTTAGGTGAAATCCATTTCGATGAATAAGCATTCGTCGATTCAGATCGAGAAAATTGCTGAATCGGACGTAAATTTAAGAGAATTCGCTGTATTTTTAACATAATTACTTCCTTTATTTCGTCACTACCTTGGTGATGATGTTTTGCACAATGATCAAATGCGTATTCTTATCTTTCCAAATACGACCTTTATCCTTACGTATAGGTGAAAAAGTGAAGGAGAGAGAGAGAGAGAGAGAGAAAGAGAGCGAAAGATAAAAAAAATGAAGAACGAAAAAATGCCTCTCCGGGCTTTTTTTTTATAACGAAATGACATTGAAAGAAAAGATCTAATATCCTTCGATCACGATTTTATATCAATATTTACGATGTTCACAGATGATATTTGAACAGTCTTATCACGTTCTATCTTGAGACAGAAAAAAAAATTAATTAATAGGGCCTTTATGTTATCTCTTCATAGATAAAATTTTGAATAAACGTTGCCCTTTTTTGTCTTCGTTCGAATATTCATATCAACTATGTCAAGTTTTCATAAAGGTTTAGGTCTCGGTGACAATTCTACTGAATGGAATTTATTACGAGAAGATGTTACTTTTCCAGTTGCAACACTTTCAGCTGAAAATCTCGAACATAATCTTTGTTGGATGCAAAAATTCATTGAAAAATATCGAGTTAAATTAGTACCACATGGAAAAACGACCATGATACCAAAATTATTTCATCAACAAATCGAACATGGCGCCTGGGGAATAACATTGGCAACTGCACAACAAGTACAAGTCGCGTATGCAGCCGGTATACGTCGTGTATTGATGGCAAATCAATTGATTGGTAAAACGAATATGACAGTTATTCGACAGCTGTTGGCCGATGATCCAGATTTTGATTTTTATTGTTTAATTGATTCAACAAAAAATGTTGAACAATTAGGAGAATTTTTTAATTCGAATACAAATCAACGAAAATTACAAGTTTTACTAGAAATCGGAGTGAAAAATGGTCGAACAGGAATAAGAAATGAGGATGAAGAGAAAAGTCTATTGAATGCACTTTCGAAATATACAAATTCCTTAGAACTTGTCGGCGTTGAACTATTCGAAGGTGTTTTAAATGATGAGCAAGCCATTCGAGAGATGCTGCAACGAGCTGTCGCTTGTGTACTACGTTTAATTGAAACAAAACAAGTCTCTCGTGCATTACCGATCTTATCAGGGGCTGGTTCAGCTTGGTATGACGTTGTTGCTGAAGAATTCTCTAAAATCAATTCACAAGTTGATATTATTCTTCGACCTGGATGCTATCTATCACATGACATGGGTAGTTATCATCGTGCACAAACACGTATTCTTCAACAGAATGCCATTGCTCAAGAGATCAGCACTGAGAGTGGTCTTCGACCTGCTCTACTTATTTGGGCGTATGTTCAATCGATACCTGAAACAACACGAGCAATAATTGCGCTCGGCAAACGTGATGCTGCATTTGATTCTGGTTTTCCTATACCGTATCTTTATTATCGACCTGGATGGTCGAAACCTCTTGAAATCGATCGAACGAAATACGAAGTCACAAATATGATGGATCAACATGCATTTCTTTCATGTCCATCCGATCATAATCTTAATATTGGTGATATGATTGCATTTCATATTTCACATCCATGTTTAACATTTGATAAATGGAGAAAAATTCTTTTAATCAACAATGATTATACAGTTGTTGATGTTCTCGATACATATTTTTAGTTTCAAAAAAATAAAATAAAATTCAATCTTTTCATTTTCATTCCATAAAATAGCCTACATATATTTATATAAATACATCCAGGAAAAAAAATAAGAAGAAGTCGAAATCGAACTATTATGATCATCATTCATTGTCCAATTCGATTAATAACCCAATCGGTTTGACAAAGTGGACATTGAGCACGTTGTTTAATCCATTGACTCATACAACAATTATGAAACGAATGATTGCATGTGCCCCAGACAATAACACATTCTTGAAGATTACTAGCTGCTTGACAACGTAAACAAGATTCTGATAGAGCTGTTCGACAAATGGCACAAACATCATGTGCAACATCCCAACTCCATATTCCTAAAACATAATTCGATTTGTTTTTGTTGTTGAAATTATTTTCAAAACAAAAATCCTACCAACAAGATTCCAACGTTTGATTGTAAATGGACCTGACGTTGTTGTTGTTACTGTATCTGATGTTGGATTAGTGGTTGTATCAATTGATTGCGGTGATATTTTACTATTTTCAGACATCTTAAAAACATGCAAATGAAAAATTTCGATAGTTTAATGACGATTATATAAGAAAAACAAGGAAAAAAAGCACACCCATAGGCTACAATATTTTGAAACGCAAAAAAAAGAACAGAAAGAAAACAAGTTCAGACATCAGTGGACGTTGTAGATCGATTTGAGAATTGTGTCTAGGATTAAAAAGAAACAAAAAATAAGAAGACATTTCTTGAATATTATTTGTTGGAGATTATTGTTTGAGTTTTGATTAATTAATATCATTAGTAAGAAAACAAGAAGTGTTAGTCGCCGTATTAATCAATCAGGTAACTAAGATTAATTTTTATATTGAATAGAAGCCTGGATGCCGGTAAGTATTCAGCAAAAGATCCTCATCTACCTGCATTTGATTCACTAGAATAAATAAAGAAGACATAGAATTTGATTTGATTCAGAACTAGAACTAGAAGTTAGTGGAAAAGCATTGATAATCGTCTATTTTATAGAAGTCTATATTAAAATGTGTCATTATATAATTAGATCAAAGCATATATTTGTCGATAGTTTATGTTACTAGAAGAATTACATTTCTACGAGGAAAAAGAATAATTCTTGGTGATTGTGTTTCATCAGGAAACGAATTCGAACGATTACGATAATCATCAACTAATGATTCTCGTCGAAATGCTCGTTTCGCTTTGAGATGATCTGGAGTTGATTCATCAACTAATTTAATACAGATAGAAAAAAAAGAAAAAAACATCGTTTGTATTTTGAGATTTGTGTTGGATTAATATCCGTGTGGTATGTTGATTTTTATTAGAATTGAGTTCTCGTTTTCGAGTCAAACATTTCGAACTTACATGATTCTTCTGGATCGAAACGACGTCGTTCCGGTACTCGAACACGATCGCCACCTATGGCTTTCAAACCGTCCATTAAACATTCAAGATAATCGAACATATGTGCTTGCTAAAACACAAATTCGAATGTTATTTTATGAGATTTTAATGGTTGATTTTACTTGATTGCTCATTGCTTGTAGACGAGCTTCAACTGTTCGAACACGATTCAGCATATTTTCTTGAGGTGTTTGTCTAGAAATATGAACGATTAAATGGTCAGATTAATTTTCAAATGTCTCCTACACTCGTTCTTCGTCTAGATCAGTTTCATCGATTAACTTTCGATTTAATTTTAAATAATTATAATAAACTTCATCGCCAAATGCATCTTCAGATATTTCAATAAGTATCGCTTTTTTCTCATCGAGATTTATTTCTAAAGAGAAAATTGTTTTTTCTCCAACAAAATGTTCAACGTTTTTTTTTTTCTTCTTCTTACTGTATTTTGTTCGACTTGAATGTCGTCGATAAGCATGTTGAATACCTTCACATGTAAAACATTTCGATAGTAAATATAATATAAATCGATATACATGAGAAAAAAGAATTAATGGCGGTGGTAACGATGGACGAGAAAGATATTCACAAACTAATTGATATCGTTGAAATTTCCAAATACGATCGGTATCTGTTTGCAAACGATCGAATGTGTTACTTTAAAAAAACAAAACGATTATTTTCTTGATTAATCAAATCTCTAAGTTAAAAGCTCGTACCTAAACATGGCAATTAAGAGATTAACTAAGAGTATACTAGTAACTGTCATGTAAGCAATGAGTAAAATAAATGTCACATAACCATTCGGTTTATAATCATCTGAAATTGAATTTGAAATGATATTTTCGTTTGTTTTTTTTTTCTTACGTTCGAATATTTCCAAAGCACTTAATTCGCCGAACATTTGCCAGTAAGCTAGATTAATAATACGACGTGGAAGATGCCAAGTAAATTCTTGAACACCATAGACAAGACTGTATGTCGACGCGCCGAATGCCAAAATAAATACTGTTAACATTAACATGAAAAATTTCAGATCATGAACCTTAAAAAAAACATGAGTTCGTTTGTTTATTTATTTTCGTAAGAGAACTAAAATCTACCATTTCACCGATCATAACAAGTTTTGGTCCGAGACGTTTGATAGCAGCAAAAATTGCCATTGAACGTATGAACCATATGGTTAAATCAATTGAAAAAATCAAACGTGCCGCACAAAAACATTCGCTCGACGGCAAAAATCGAAGAATAAAACCAACGAAGAAAAGAATTATAGCCAGAACATCAAGTTGATTCCAATAGTCTTTCATATAAGCTGAAATCGCATTTTTAAATGATTGAGCTTCAATTGTAAGTAACTATTTACAAAGCAGATATCGTTTGTTTGTTTGCTTTTTTTCGTTCTCAAAAATCTACTCAATTCACCTGTCGAACTTCTTCGCAAAGTAAAGTAAATACCCAAACAACTAATATTAATTCTGTCAGAGCCGGTCGACTATGTTGCCGAAATCCATATGGAATTTCTTGCGTAGCATTTGGCGAACTATCTTTTGTCGTTTGTTTTTCATTTTCACTTTCGCTTTTGTATTCTAATTCCGTTCGTGATGGCGAACATACATCGACCGGAAATTGATAGAGTGGAAAAAAATCACATATAATCACATACGAAAACAACAGTAAAAAGATCATATGAAAATACTAAAGGCCGAACAAAAATAAACGTGCTTTTTTTATTGTATCGAATCAAATTTCTTACCAGATTATATAAATATTTTACATAAGGTGCTCGAATAAATGCTGCTATGTTTCTAAAATATCGACGAATGCTATCGGTTGTTCTAAATAATAGAAAAAACGAAAAAATTTGTTTAGTATTTTATTAAGAAATCAAAGAAGTTTATTAGCAAGATAATTCATTAGTAATCTACGGATAAATTAGCTAGATAATTGCTTTTACTTTTCCCAACAACTGACAGGAATGTCATCTATTGTTCCGATCTCGTTTTCATCTGAACCATCAATTAACGTATTTCGAACTTCAGTATGATATCGTCTAGAAAATTTTCGATTTGTCACAACAACAATAACAATAACAACAACAAATCATCGTCATAGAACAGATTCATACCGACTAAGCATGCTATGATCTTGTGATGATTGACCTTGTAATGCGTCTTTTGGATTAATTGCATCCTAAACGAAAGAAATTTGAAATTTGAATTGAAATTGTAGAAAATTTTACATCGAAAAATAATCCTTGATCTTTTGCTTCAACTAGTTCTTCTTCATAAGTTAAAAATCCACTGCACCAAATCATAACTGTTGACATGACAACTTTCCAAATAGCTACATCTTGACCAATATGACCAAACCAAATATTATTTAAAACATCTTGTACAGCTTTTTGCGCTATAAATTGTTTAGCTTTAGCAGCTATGGCTAATTCGAGCCAAGTTACATTTCCATAGGCTGGAATTTGCCGTATGATTGCTTTCGTACATCGTTGTGGATTGGCTTGATAGAATTTATCAAGAATTTCTACGGCTAATTTTTCGAGTTCTTCTGCCCAAAGAAGATACGTATCATCGTTTTCTTTTCGAGCACATTCTTTGTAAATTTTCATGCCAAATAGAGCAGCACCTGAACAAACACGAATCAAACAATAAAATAGATCGTTCGATTTCGAACATACAGATCTTATTTTTTCCACGTGACCAAAATAATAATGCAAAATCTCGTCGATTGGTGACAACCGACCATATAAATAATTCCTTGTCCATATCCAAAATTGCACCTTTACTCACAGATGTACCTTCGAACAAAAGATTTCATTTAGAAACGAGTTCAATTCTCGAATTCATGCATAAAAATAAAACAATCACTGCAAAACAAAGAAAAAGAAAATAGATCAACGGCATTCTCGCTTACAAACAAGTTAAATGTTCTAAATATTATTCAACTGAGGCGAAAATTAAAGGTTTCGATCGCTGCTTTTTCCTACCGGCAGATTGCGTAAGTTGAGCTGTTTTCTGTTGACAACAAAAGCATGTCGTTGTATCGTGTTCATCGATACTTTCGTGAATATTCGATGTCGTATTTTCCGGTAGCGCTGCATTGACTTCGAAGAAATCTCCAATTCGTGGCTGAATAATTTCTTTATAGATGTATCTCATATAATCAGTGATAGATTTATCCAATGGATCAACCTAGAACGCAAATCAATCGAATTTGTAGAAGATAAAATGTTTCATTTCATAATTTACATAATCTTTTAAACTACGCCTGTAGAGTTCGAAAAGAGTGTCATTATTTCGGAAGACTTCAGTTAGAGAAAAATCTCGATCGAGAAATAATTTAACGAATGGTACTTGATTACGTTCGAGCGCATTTAAAAATAAATCATTCAAATCGAATCCCTATGATAATGAAAAGAAAAAAAAGAACATCAGATTTGTAAATTATAACAATAAGAAACATCATTTCCTACTTCCCAATCTTGATCATCTTTCATTATATAATTTTTCGCGATATCAACACGATTCCAATGAAGAGCTAGACGTAGTTGTTCGCGTTTTCGTTGTATATTCGATTTGCATGAATCAATACCCGATGTTGCTATTCAAACAAAACAAAACAAAAGAATGTCGTTTATTTTTATCATTAAAACGAGTTTTTTTTCTCATGTACCATTCAATAATGCTTGTAGAATAGCCAAATCAATATCTGGTTCGACTGGATTTCGTGAGTTTAAACTGATAACATTGAGAAAATTCATTCGTTTATCAACACATTCAAAAACGAGTTCGAAATAATCGGTCGTATCCGTTGCACGTCCGCCAGCTTTCTGCGGATTTGCATCGCCAGTAAAAGCACTTAGATCTTCATTCAGTTCGTCACGAAGTTTATTCTTCAAATCTACACGTTTCGAATCGGAACTAGAGAGAAAAAGAATTTTCTTTTCTTTGGTTTCATTTTTTTCAATTGCAGATCTACGATGCAAGTTGTTCTTCAGTGATTTCTAATTTTTCGTATGCATCGTTGTAAAGACGAACGGCTTTAGCAAATAAATCACAACATCGACCAGTGCCTTCGAGAAATACAGCTGGAATGTTATTCAAGACAACAGCTTCATGAACTAAACAAACAGCATTCTCGAGATAGTTCAATTCCTTGTAAAGATAATAATACCAGTTCGAACAGTATTTGGACCACCTTCGACGACGAGAAGCACAACTGGTACTGGATCTAGAATTGACTTCATTTGTTAGCAAAAAGAAACGAATTAGTGTAGTGTTTTTTGAATAAACCTGAATGTTCCTGTCGTAGAGACGCTGTGTTTTGTAAAATTGACTGTCCAGTACTGTTCGTAGCACACGATTTCGAACCGAAAAATCCACTTGAAATTGTTTGTTCAAGTTTAGCACGAAAGGCTATTTCCCCGCCGTATTTTCTCACACTACCATCATCAATGAAAATGAATTTCGTATGATTAGGTTCGAGCGGTGCTTCGCCTTTCTTATCACTACGCGGTTGAGAATAATGAACAGTTTTACCATGTACATTGAGTTCTCCAAAGCCAGACACACAACCCCATGTAGCAATACCCTAGACGAAAGATTTATTCTTTGTTTTTTTCTTCTTTATTTACGCAAAAAATAACAAACAATTAAATGAATTGGCCGAGAACGATCAGGATTTATCTGAACGATTTCGCCGACAAGTTTCATAATGCCTGTATTCATACCGCCAGTGATAATCCATGCGCCTGAAAGAATTTCAGTTCGAAAAATATTTTAAATTCGCTGATTTTCTTACCGGTTGTTCGAGCAACTTTCAAGAGACCACGTCGAAATGCTCGTAATAATCTCGGTTTCATATTATAAGATTTTGCACCTCCTGTTACCGATATAACCAATGATGGTCGCTAGGAAAACGAAAGCAATGCGATTGCAAAATGAGAAATCAATCTATCTACTTCATGACACCAATGTTGATTGAGTAAATCACGAATGTTTGATACAGATGCGTCGGGAGCAACACGAATAAATTCGGCTCGATTTGATCGATTGTCGACAACTTGAAGAAAAAGAAAGAAAAACAATAGAAATAGAAATTTTTTCTACGAAAATTCATCATACAATGTATAGTTCCATGTGATTTAACTCCAATAGTTGAATATAGATGGTTAACATCTCGACGTGTATCAACTGGTAAAAATGCGTTAAATAGCATAGCTACATTCTCGACGATAACGTTCGAATTTGGTGTAGCCGCCATTCGAACAAGTCGTTACCAATAGCTAACTAATCTTAAATCAAAGTAAATTGCACTATTCGATAACATAAAGAAGAAAAGTAAATAGTGATATCGTAGGTGCAGTGATAGAAGTGTATTTTTTTTTCTCCTCTCTCATTTTTTTGACTGATTAAATCAAGAATGATTTATGTGTAACATAATATGCCCGAAAAAAAAAAGTTTCTTTCTTCTATCCTTGAAATATTGCGGTACTCTTGACTATCAAAGTAATTAGTCACAAAAGAAATAATGAGTAATTCTAATTGACTTCATCGAGTGAGTATTATAGTGGTTTCTGATTGCATAGTTCAGCTTATTTACGAGCTTGCTTATATTGTGTACATCCAGTCTATTCGATAGAATGATTCATCGTCGAATAGATGGCAGTTTCGGTCAGCCAATGAGTCAACCAATGATAAATGTGACATATGAATCATGAAGATTGTTTGAAATTGACACAAACGATCGTTTTTTGTTTTCTCTTCTTCATTGATTCATTCATTTCAAGCAAAAGCAAGCAGATCTTCGCAAGATGAGTTCAACGACAAAGAAATTTCGTGAATTTATGGCTGAACCAATTGGTGATAAAACGATTCAAGATGTGCCTGGCATAGGTGATATTCTTGGAACGAAATTATCTGAAGCCGGTTATGACAAAGTAATAAAATCGAAAGCGACGAAGTCTTTGTCTGTAATAAAAAAAAACTTCTTCGTTTAGGCATATACTTTATTCGGCAAATATTTATTATGTAATAAAGATGTTGAACAATTTCAAGATTGGATACAGACACAATGCGGTGCCAATAGTCACCAAGCTAAAACAGCAGCTCAAGCTTTTTCAGAATGGGCTGAAGCGTTTATTTAATGGAATAAATTTCCTTTTTTTTTTGTTCAATTTGTTGTTTGTTTAATAAAAGAAAAGTTTATCTCTCTCTCTCTCTCTCTTTTTTCTAGATTAATAATCATGTCATCGACAACTTCGCAAAAATTTCGTGATTTTACAGGTGAACCAATCAAAGATAAACTTATCAATGAAGTACCTGGTCTCGGTCCAAAATTAGCCGGTAATTTAGAAGGATCCGGTATAACGAAAGTACGTTTTTAATTTTCATTTTGTTAAATAAAACTCGTGTCTTTCGTCTAGGCTTATGAATTATTGGGCATTTATTTAACATTATTAAAAAACAAAGAATACTTCGAACTTTGGCTTCGAGATCATGCCGGTGCCAATCGTCATCAAGCTCGACAATGTGCTGAAGCAATCGATGCATTTTGCTCGCAATTTCTCTAAAAATCAACTGGAAATTTGTCTCTCTCTTTTTTTTGTTTGCTTATTATTTGTTCCTTTGATTCATGTTTGTATAGAAATAAAACAAAACGCAACTTCCTATATTTTTTTCTCTCTTCGATAAATTGTCAAATGAACGTACTTCTAGATAAATCACAACAATGCACATTCCAATTTCTTCCATTTTTCTTTTGACAATTTTGGTGCATGGTAAGAATGAAAATTCCGAAAAACGAAAGAAACGAAATTCTTTGTTTTAGTTTCGAATCAATTAAGTTGCTATGTTTGTGATTCCAAAGAGGATGAACATTGCCCGGAAACATGGGCACGAAACGATGTTTTGCCTGTCGAATGCGGTGGACCGGATGGTGTTCAAGATGCGAGATTTTGCATTAAAACAATCGCTGTTTTTGGAGGTTAGCATTTCCGAAAATAATACTGAAGATAATTTAAAAAAAAAAATTCCTCTAGGTGCTGTTGCGACGAAACGTTTTTGTAGTTCTCGTCATATGGACAATCAATGTATTGAAGTAAAATATCCTCAAGATGAAAAAATGTATTATTCATGTACATATACATGCTCAAGCGATGGTTGTAATGGTTCATCGCATGTATCACTATCGTTTTCGATCTTTTTTATGTGTTTAATTATTCGAAATTTTTTTGTTTTTTGATATCATCTTTTATCAACAACATTTTTTTGTATACATTTTGGTTAGATTAGCATTGATACTCATTTTGTACTTAGTCTATTGTTCTTCTTAATTTTTATTCAGATAAAAATCAAAAATATGTTTAGCATTATGTTTTCTTCTTATGACTGTGTTTAATTCAAAATAAATAATGATAATACCATTCAAAAAAAGAGAAAAAAATTGTTTGTCGAAGTTTGCTTTATGAAAGAATATTTCGAATTTCACGATGTAAATGGAAGAGAAAATCAATATACGATGCACCATTCGTTACACCTTTATCTTCGACTAAATAATTCTTAAAAAAGAATTCAGCAGAATCACGTTGTTGAACGACGGTAAACTAAAATTGAAGACAATGATAAAACACATTTATCTAGTTTGTTTGAACGAATACATACTTTCATAAACGAATTTCGTTCATTACGAATATTATTCAACAATGTTCGAACATTCTTCGATATTGGATTGTCTAAATCAGGAATGTGACACTGAAAATAAACAAATAAATTGAGAATGAATTCTTTTTTTCGTGATGTATTTACATTTCCGTTTTGAATTTGTGATGCTGATTGAACATTGAATAAATATTGCACAAATAACGGGTCAACTTGTCCACCAAGCCAAATGTACAACGCTAAACCATTTTCTATTGTATAAAAAACGAAGAAATTTACAGATTTAAACGAAAAAAAAATTTATTTTACCCAGTACATAAACTCCAGTGTCTAATAAACGTTCGTACGAACAACGAATCATTGCCGGCTGAGCAGTATTTTCATTTAAATTATTCTGAAAATACAAACAGCGAAATCGAAATTAATAAAAACTAAAATACGAACTAATTGATAAATTCTCGGATACAAATAAGCTGATGTTCCTTTGATATTCAACGACATAAGTCGATGTATTAATGAACTTCGATCGTCTGTTGATATCAATTGATCTAAATTGAAAAACTTTCGTTGTTATCGAATAAATACTTGATGAATGTACATACTGCCAGTTAGAACATCGGATTTAATTAATGAAGCAATATAAATCGGTAATAATTTCAATGTTTCAGGAAGAATCAATTGGCCAGATGTTGTTGCTTGTGCACAGTATTTTCGATAGCATGCGAGCATATTCGCTGCTTGTGCAATGATATTATCTCGAATACTCTTAGGTGTTGAAATTAAAATCGAACGAACAGCTAAATCGATAGAGCAATGAGAAGACAAAAAAATTCGATTAGAAAACTCGTTTTGATTGACTCACCAACTTTAGTAATATAATTCAAAATTGTATCTAAATCACACGCAGGATAGAGTGATGTATAAGTTGATGAAACGGTTAATTCTAATGTTAGAATTCGAAGACGACGTTGACCAGATAAACTTGTGTAGAGCAGTGCAGCCTGAAATCAAAAGATTGAGTTCTTTTCGAAATTCAAAGTTGAATGTATTACTTGAATGTATGTGTTGCTATCCGCAGGTAGTTTGTCGTCATGTTTTAATTCGACTGCAACGGATTTATCGGCATCGATCGTTCCGAAGATCATTTCAGTTGTATTTGTCATGTAAAAATTACCAAGAAAATCGACTGGTCGAATGCCTGCGCTTGTTCGTACACGCATGAGCGCATCGAAAGCAGTTGTTCGTTGAAAATTTCGTTTGAGTTCATCATACAAACGTTCGGCATCGTTTTCAACCTAATCGAAAAAAACGAAAAAAATCTCTTTGCTATCGAAAATCGAAAATTATTCATACAGAAAAATAATTAAATTTGTATATTTCTCCGCCCGATATTCGACAAACTTCGCCAATTGTCGCAAGATCATAGTAACTATTCGGAAATGCAAATAGATCAACAGCACAACCGTTTTGTGCACAATCTTCACCGAGTTTAGTGTAAATATTATTTGCAACAGGCGAAAGAAGAGTCTGAAAATAATTGAGATTTATTTGCAAAGTCATATTGAAAAATAGAAATTAACTGACTTTTTCTTTTTCAGTTCCGAGCAATTTTTTATCATCACGATTTGTTAATTTACCAGGTGCATTTGCATTCGGCAATGAACTCGAAAAAAGAAAGATTTTTCCAGTACGATTAGCTGCCTAATAAGAACAAAAAAAAAACGAATAATTGACTTCTTTGAAATAGTCTTCACTAACTTTCAATGCTTCTATTCCCGATTGAATAACTGGAGCTAGGATTGTTTCTGTTTCATGTGTATTAGCGAATGTTTGAGGAATTTGATCAAGTAAACTATGAAAAGAAAAGACCAATTAGAAAATTGAAAGATTTTTCTTTGGTATAGACCTATTTATCACTCCACGCGATTCATATGGCGAACAAAGAAACCCATCAACTAAAGGAACAAAAACTTCTTCGAAATCCGAAGTGACCATCATTTGTGGTTGAGCAAGTGTATTCTAGATTTGTAAAAAAAAGCAATGCAGATGTTGGCTATTTGAATAGTTTACTTTAATATTGTAAAAATGAATTTGTTTGTCATAGGTGATAAAACCGACTCGGACTGATGATGATTTTTCATTTTTTTCCCTATGAAAATAATGTTATTGAACGAAATGAAAAAATAAATGCATACATGGGTAAATAATCGAGAAGATTATCTTTTAATATACGACAGATATATGCGAGTAGACCGCTACGAACGCTATTATAAGAAACATCGATCATGAAGATAAACGCAGGTGTTTGCGGAAGTTTTTCATCCTGAACACGAAATAAAAAAAGACAAGAAATTCAAAAGAAAGATTTTGTCAAATCTACTTTGCAGTATTGTTTCGTTGCTAAGACTTCGTATGAGCCAAGACAAAGTTCTGGTCGTTGAAAATGATCTAGACGTCGACCAGTATGATCAAGATGATTGAAATATTCATTTGGTACTATTATAATTAGAAAAACAAACAAACATTCAATAGCTATTGCAGTTTTTGATGATCAAGACATACCATCAGTTGCAGCTTCACAGAAACAACAAGTAAAACGTTTTCCTCCATCGATAAACTTCATAAATGAGCACATATATGCTTTACAACGATGACATCGAATTGGACCGATTTCACCATAATTAGCTAATGGTGGTTCAAGCTAAACAAAAAATAGATTGAAAAGAAAACCATATATATATATATATATTAACCTCATCAGGTCGAAGATTTGCTAATGGTGATATTGCTAAAGCCAATGGTATTTGTGATTGTTTAACAAGATCGTTTGCATTTGGTATTGTATATATTGTCGAACGCATCAAACGTGGATTACAACTACCTTGATCTTGACAAACGAAATCAGTACCGGCCAAAGGCGGTAGTAGACCGGGTGCATTTGTGATGAATGGTCCTTGAATTTTTTCTTGACTTTGTTCTAAGACTTGTATCTAGATCAAAGAAATCAATCCTGAGTGTTTTTTTTTGTTCTCTCCAAAAATTTCTATGATGAACGTACAACATTGGGCACCATGTCTGGATCGATACGTGTCGATGGAGCTGGTGGTGCCATTGCTGCTGGTGGCTGACCAGGCTGAGTGGGTGGTCCAGCAGGTCTATTGGCATACGGACCGACTAGATTAGGATAATGGGGTTGCGTTGGTTGTCCTTCGGGCGGTACTGTTGGATTTGGCGATGTATAATTAGGTGTTGGACCTCGAGGATAATGATTCGATGAATGAGAAAGTACACCATTGGTATTTGGCACTGAGGGATAATAAGAATTAGAAGGAGGAGGAGGAAGTTGTGAAGATGGTAAATTAGGATGATAAGCATTAGCCATTGTAGATAGAGTGCTATAACCTTTTTCCTTGAAGGTGGATGGCATTGCTGGATTTGAAGATGAAGATATTTGTGGTCCAGCATTAAACTGAGTTTGTGATGGTAATGATGCATCTAAATTGAGTAATTGAACAGTTTCAATTTCATAGATCTATTAGATATCTACTTGTAATATCAGTTCTCACAGGCTCTGATGTTTTAAACGTTTGTTGATTATTAGAAATAATAGGTGTATTGTTAAATGTTGGTGGTGGTGGTGTTGGATGTCTTGAAACTGTCTGATTGTTAGGAAAATTAGGTGGTAGCGATGGTGGCGGAATATTTCCTGTTAAATTTGGCGGCAATATAGGTGCACGAAATCTAGTTGATGATTGTTGTGTTTCTGGCGGCATAGTTGTTGGCAGAGGACCAGGACTGAATGTCGGCGGTGGACCCGCAAGCATCGTTTCTTCAAATAGTAAAAATCTAGAAATAAAATGTAAACAAATATGTGAAAAAAAAAACTAGTCTTGATATATGCTGCATAGTTATGACAAGTTGGCAGCATTGTACACGTTGCACAGAACGTAAATTTGGCACAATAGAGAGAAAACGACAAAAACGCATCATCATGTAAGAGAAAAGAGTGTTTGCGTGGACGGTTTTTTATTGGTTCGTAATCGATATTTAGTATTGAAAAAATCGGAGCAATTGTATTGAAATCTATTGCGATAGATATCGTCCAAATCAAGAGTCTGTCTGTCAAGTATCATAATCGATTCAAAAGTATTCGTAGTGGTTAACCATTGATTTTCTTCAATTTGATAATAGTGAATTGTCAACGACATCTCTCAACTATAGAATACTTTTCGTTTTCTTTTACGTACGAAGAAGAAAACTTAGTCGTCATCGAGATAAAAACAGATAAAAAAAATTGTTTGATAAAAGAAAACAAATAAATTATGATTTAGAACTCTGTATTATCTGCTCGATTTCTCTTTTATTCAACAATAAAAAATTAACATATAATATAAACAACAAAAGAAAGAGAGAGAGAGTGTGTGTGTGTGTAATAAGAGAAAAGGATAATTTCAATTTGCATTATAAATGTATACGTATATCGAAAACAGTTGGATAGAAAATAAATTTATGAATATAAAGTGCATAGCCACGGTTCGTAAGGTTGTATTTCAAATTTAACAATGCTCGCAATTAACCATTCTGGTTCAATGCAAAGTATATTAAATTTTCGGCAAGCTTGTTCAAGAGCTGCTTTATTTTGTAAATAATTTTTCGAACATAAAATCACTATTTGTCGTCCAATATTATTAATATGTTGATTTAACGTTTTAAGTATAATACCACCTGATAAATTAATCAATTCAATCAATGGTCGATTATCAGTAAATGGTTGACAAGAATGACATTTCAAATGAAATGCATAATTAATTAATAAACGTGAAGAATTACTCGAATGAGTTAAACGTGAACGTGACATGCCATGATGTTGACTGTAGATTGTATCGCCAAGTATTTCGTAGGTTGGCAATTCATCGATATAATGTTTTCGTGTTAGACAATCGGCTAACCATCGATAGGATATAATGGGGAGATGACGTGCAACAGCCTGAAGAACTTTACCAGTTAGTGGACATTTTCGAGAATTTTCAGGATCTTCATCGGTAATTAAATGTGTTGTTGTATCATCGACAATTGGCGAATGACGAACGGCAAAATGTTCGACAAAACGATTAAATACAATCTCAAAATAGAAGGATTTCATATAGAAATAGATCGAAATTTTCAAGTTCGTACTTTTTGTTCGTCCTTCAATGCAGTCATTGTCAATACTAATGATTGAAATTTTTGTCGATCATCAGTTGATAATAATGGAAGTTCTTCGTGTGAATGCATATTGAGTTGTATCGATGAACCATCAGATTTTTTCGTAGTATCATTTCGAGTTTCATGTATGACTGTGGATGTATCAATTGGATGTGGAGATGGTAATTGATGTTCGGATTCAGCTTCGATCGCAATAGGATTCTCCTTTTCAATTATGTAAGTTTCATTAGTTTGTGGCTTTTTGTTTCTTATGTTGATCGTATTCGATGAATCGTGGTAGGATGCGACAGTTATTGAATTTCGAAAGAAAACAGCCATGCTTGATAGGAATAGTTTTTCGGAACGTGTATAAATTTGTACGCATGGACATACACTAACATCGTTACAATGATGATGAGTTAGTTCATATTCAATATCAGTTTGTGTTGAAACGGAACATTGATTTGTTTGAATAGGTGCTACTTGTTGTGTCATTGATGTTTCTTGATCATGACGAACAGGAGAAGGTCTCGTTTCTATTGGTGACGGTTGTTCATCGGATGGATTCGGTTCGAGATGTGTTATTTCAAGAAATGTTGATGTTGAACGTAATTGCGGTGAGATATTGTGTGAAATAGCTGTTGTATTGGCAGATATGAGTGTTGATAAATGGAGAAGAGATTGTCGTGGTTGTGTTACAATAACTGGATTTATTCGATGAGCAATATAAGTTGAATTAAGTGGCATGGCTGGTGAAAGAGGAGCAGCCATAATCGATGGAATATTTAGTTGAATTTCTTTTTCGTCTTGTTCTTGTTCTTCTTCTTCTTCTTCGATTTGTCTAATTGAAATTGATGTTGATGGTGGAGGAGGCAATACAGAAGTTGTTGTTGTTGGAAGAAGAAGAGGTGGTGGTGATTGATTAACAGAAGTTAATAATGGCGGCTCAAGACGAGATTCTTCTTGAGGTGGTTGTTGCTCCTCTTCTTGAACATGTTGCGATTGTGAAGGTGCACTATCCGGAGCAAATTCCAGCTCATATAATTGTTTTTTCGAACAAAGACATGCACGACGACGTTTGTTCGCTGGAACGAGATGTTGATCTTTTGTTTCACAACGATGATTACAAGTTGTGACAGCGGTTGTCGGCACATTGTCTTCTTTTTCGTGTGCTACAGTTATAAAATCGGAGTCATCATCATTATCATTTTCTAATTATGAATGAATATATTTTAAAGAATAAAAACAAAACATGAATCTACTTGATAACTGTCGTTTTCTCGATGAATGTTGATTTGAAACAGTCCCGATTACTTTCTTATTCTTTCGATTTCCTTGTCGTTTTTTAACTTCCATCATTTTCGTTTGAATTAATTGTGTAAAACCATGATTCGAATGATTTTCTTTGTCATTGACATCATTGACTTGTTGATCGATATCACGTGTAATCATTTTATGACTACGTTGTGGTTTTTCATTGGATTTTCTTTTCTTAGTTGTTTTTTTCATCTTTTATTTTCTGTAGATAGTGAAATTATGAAATCATAAGGATCGACCACATAATTATGTCTATAAAAAGAAGAAAAAAAAACATACGAGAAACTTGCACAATTTTCATGAGACAATTATCAAATTCAACGAAATGATGATGATTTTGTGTAGTTCTCTGATTTCATAATTCAGTTATTATTATTTTTTTGCTTCGTATACAAGTACAAATAAATGAGAAAAAAAATGAAGAAAACAGGAAATCTGAATATAATGTATCATAGTTATCAACAAAACGAAACTAATCAACAGTAGGAAATAAAGAAATAGAAAAGAAAAAGAAAGAGAAAAACCTCACAAACGCGCAAACACGAAAAGACAATAGAAAAATCATTATCTTTAAGTTGAATATATCTTTCGCGATCAATACTGTAGTTTAATTTCTTTTCAATATATCAATCGATACACATACATTATTATAATCATATTATTTACAAGCACAACGATTTCAAGAGAAGAACAAAAGAGAGAGAGAGAAGCGTATTTTTCAACATTCAGTACCACGTATGATTGTTGATGGTAATGTTTCATATTTGGATTGTTGTTGCGAAAATAAAGGATTAGCACATTGTTTTTTAAGACTATTTTGTCTTGATTTAACAAGACCTGAACGTATTGTATCACCATTTGGTAAACAAACAACATCTAATTGGCCAATACCCGAGTCTGATGATGATGCTGGACGTTCTTCATATAAAACTGATGAATTATCTGAACCTGTATTATTTAAACGTGTACGAGAATTTGAACGTGAACGTGGTTTAGGTAATGGTAATGGATGTTTATCGAGATTTTCCATGGGTAAACGAACAGAACTCAATGTTGAATAACGTGGTTTAGGTGGTGGTGGTGCTCGACGTTTCATTGATGATGATGATGGAACAAGAAATGAGCCACTTTCCGACATAACATCTGTTGTTGTTGAATATACAGGTGAATCATCGGCTTCTTCATCATTTTCAATGATTTCATCTGTATCATGATTTGATTTTCTTGCTGAAAGTATTGTTCCATATTTGTTTTGATCGAGAAGCGGATTACCATAGAATTTATTATTGAATGTACGTGTTCGAGTTGGAATAGAATTTAAACTACTTGTTATAGAATCTTGATCGATATAATGTACATTTGCTGTTTGATGAGGTTTTTGTTGATGATAAACTGAATTAGGAGAAGTTATAGAATGAGAATATTTGCCATTTAAATGCGTTGGAATATCATAAACGGCTCCATTCTAAGAAAACAGAACGAAAAATTCTTCATATACACAAAACAAACAACATTTCAAAACGAACTTGATGATGTCTATCACCACCATTTAAAATCATTTGTGATAGTGTGTCATCTAAAGTAAAATAACAAATGAGTTTATACGAGAAAATTGAAGTTTAATAATAGGATTTACCAGTATTTGGTTTCAATGCTTCGCTCTCGGTTGATGAGCGGGGATATTCTAAATAGAAATCAACAGAAAATTTAGATTCTAATTTCATTTCTTCTTCTTTTTTTCCTCAGAAGTCAAATAAAAATAATAATAATAATAGGAAAAAAAGCAAAAAAAAGATAAAACATGCATATGATTATCATGCTTCGATGTCGATTATTGCGAATACATGAAGAAAAAAACACCTACGACGACGAAATCGTCGATAGATGCGGCGATGATTGAATCTGTTCAACAGATATAATACGAAATTTTTCGGTTGCCACTGGAAATGCTGAATAAGTTTAAAATAACAATAGATTTTCATCAAACAACAACAACAAACAACGATTACGAAAACAGACTAACAAAAAACAAAACAAAACTCAATCAAAACTTACTATCTTTATGATAAAGTGTCGTTTTATTATTGTATTTCGATCGATCTTGATGACATGTTCCACAAAGACAACAAAGAAAGAAGAATAGAAGACCACAACCAAAAACACTGCCGATAATAATCAAAATTTTTCGACTTATCAATGGCGTATCTTTTTTAGCTACAAAATAAAACAAGAAAATTTCAGTTTCTTTTTCTTCTTGAACGATTATATTAAACAAAAACTATTTACGTATGGGTTGATTTAATCGAATAATATAACTATGAGTATTAATCGGTAATGAACCGTATTTATTCATTGCAGCTATACGAAACTCGACAGGTTCATGAAAATTTTGCAGAGCAAATAGACACGATTTCGTTCGAGCAATTTCTTCGAATATCTTCTGATTATTTTTATCATTGTATTTAAATAATGTACATGTATAACCATCGCTATCACCTTGTGCATAACTTTTAAGACAATTAATTGTTATTGTTGTATTCGATGTTTGAGTATCAACTGAACAATTTGTAATTGCGTCGGGTACACCTGTCAAACGGAGAAGACAAATAAAACAAATCAAGATTCTTTTTTTTTTAATTAGAAAAAAAGCAATATTTCTTCGAGTGAGAGAGAGAGAAGGAAGAAAAGAATTAGTTTGCAATTGTCCGGAAGACATGAACAATATGTTAAGATATTGGATGAATGTTCACAAAACCGTTAATTAGCCAATCTGTTCTATGTCTGTATTGCAGCTGTCACATGATGACATTTTCAGTCTTTTGTTTTGTTTCTTAAACTCTCATTTGATCTCTAATATTATTAAATGACATGATAATATCGTTTTTGCTTGATTAGTTCGATTGATTTCAAGCGAACTAATCGAACAATGATGTCCGCTAATTACGCTTGTGAATCACTAGAAAATTCTCATGTATCTGATCGTTTTCTTTTTAAAATAGACTCAGAAGAAAAAAAAGAATAAGGCATCGATGATCTACCTCCATGAATCAATTCATAGGTACACGTATCGAATCCGACACTATTATTGGCTGTTACATTAAATAAACCAAAATCATTAAGTGATGTAGGCGTTATATCGAATGTATATTGAAGATTGTTTTGTTCATTAACTGTACGATGAATAATCGATGGTGATAAACCATTGACCGTATAACGTATATAGGTCGGATTAGCACGTAGAACAGTACAATTAATCGTACGAGTTTGATTGATACCCGAATAGATTCGTTTAGATTTTTCGAGAACTGTCGGTCGAACTAAATAGGAAAAGAAATGTATATATAAATTAAAAGAAAACAACAACAAAAAGAGCTGATTTACATTCAATATAGAGTTGTTTTGTAACGGATAGAACGAGATTTTTATCTATTTGTTTCATATCAACTGAACATGTCACATTTCGTCCATTATCTATTGATGTTAAACCAACAATACGATATGTTTCGTAAACAGTTGATTTAAATTGATTGTTGACTAAAGTCGATGGTTGACTTCCGCTCGCTAATGCCATGATAGTTGGTGTTGTACCATTTTTATCCAATGAAATATCGAGTGCAGGACGAGGTGAACCGTCAGCTGCACAAACAACATCCAACGGTTCACCGTCGACCATCATTAAGAAATTTTTTGTATCGATACCATAGAAATCATTATGATAGATTCGAGAATTGGTTTGATAATTATTAAAATAGATATTTTGAATAGGAACTAGAAAAAGAAAAGAATAACATCCAATAATGGCTCTTCAAAACAATAAGTTCATTAATCATTGATCAACTAGACGTTGTCTATGCTGCTTTTATTTTTCTTTCGATATCAACAAGTAGCTTATCTTATTCCAATCATCGAGAACGTCTGAAGACAATCGTTTGATTGAGAGAATAAATCAAGTGTCTAACAGCACATAACTTTCTTTTTTTTCTCTTTTCTTTGAATCAAAAAAAAAGATGAAATATGTTATCGATTTTATGATGTAATATAATTCTTCTTTTGTCTTTTTATCAGATCAAGATATATATATATATATTTATACATTCTATCTGTGAACTTACCATAAACTTGAAGTCTTTGCCATTCAATATCATCTTGTGGACATTTATATAGTCCGCTATCATCATCATTGACATTGTTTATTCGTAATAAACTTGTTCCATATGGATTCGAATATCGACTGTCTTTCGATGGTTCAATAATAAGATTGATTTTACTATCGAAACTACGATATTCATAAGCGAATATGATTGTCGAACGATTGTCACATAATTCAACTGTTTCACCACGTTTTATATAAATTATTGTTTGTTGTCCACAAACAATTGTGATTAGAAACGAGAAAGCAAATAGAAAATTGTAAAACATCAGATCATTATGCATCGTTCATCTGAAATCGAGATTAGACTGTAAAAATCAAATGTTCTTTTCATTTTTTTTTCTCTCTTTCATCAAAGAATATATACAAAAAAAAGAAAAGAATGACTGAGCTGAGAATACAAAAGCTCGTGTCTCCTATTAATATCGACCTTTGAATACTTTTAAAGAGAAAAGAAAGAGTTGGTAATCATACTCAATTATGACTAAAGGAAAAAGAAATGAAAATGAAACTAATTATCCAAAGCAAATCGTCGAGTATCAACCTTGGAAATACGAGTATAGAATGACGAAAGAGAAAACCGTGAATCAGCTTGTTGTATTTATATAAATATATATAGTTTCTGATCATCCTTCAATTGTAAGTTTCTCTTTTGATCATATAAGTAGTCAAATGAGAAAGAAAATTCCTTGCATTATACACGACACTTAACGGTTCTCTCACGCTGAACTATTAGTAATTGGTACTGACGATTACAAGCAACGCTCGAACACTCACACACACATACATTTAACATTATATTTTTACTAGCGGTCGTGTGTATGTTTGTTTGTAGGAGTAGTCGCAATGGAAATAGTAGAAACGAGAAGAAGAAGAAGGCGAAGATGAGGAGAAGAAATAGGCGGAGGAGGACGAACTGTTGACCGTTGGTATTACACAATCGTGAGTGTCAATGACATACATACACGCGAGAAAAAACATAGAAAAAAGAAATGAGAGTTTTTTTTCTGCAAGAATGATGAGCAACACGATTAGGTGCGTATATAAAAGTGCCAAAAAAATTGATAATAGTATCCGTGAGTTGAATAAATAGCAAAGCAATTGGTAGTCATGTATTTACATATTGAAAAAAGAAAGAAAAAATTAAGAATTTCTGGAGGCGAATAAAAATAAAAGTTAAACTTGCGTTTTATCACGTACCTATTATTACTGCCGAAAAGACAGATATCATACATAACTAGCATACTAAATTTATCGATAATACCCGTCAATATCTTATTTCTTTCTCGTTTCTCCCTCGTATAAACATCACACAATGTTCAGAATAATAATAAAAGAATGTCGATGAATACCATCAATGGAGTGTCGAAAGAATATCTGATCAAAACTCGTTTATACACGCAATACAAATGGGACGGCATTTCTTTAAAGTTATAATACTACTATTTTTCCTTCTGTCTGCTATTTCGCTTCTCTCTCTCTCTCGTTTTTTTCTATCTATCTATCTATCTGTCTGTTTGTCTCTATGCCCTATTGTCGTCGATTTTTTTTGCTCATACGATTGTAATGAGACGCAAACGAGCGTGCATGCACACATACACACACTCGTGTGAAAATAGAGATGCCATGAACATTTCTTTTCTTCGCGATTTTTTCCTTTTCTATTCCCATTCTAGTTGAAAAAAAAGATGACCATCATCACCCTCAACAAGCGAACAAATACTCGATGTATAGCGCTCTTTCTTCTGTCTCGTACGCTCTCATTTTTTTATGCTGTGTCGATGCATCTCTATGTGCATTTGCTTCCAACGAAACTCACATATATACATACATACTCATATAGATGAGGAGAGAGAGGGAGAGAAAGACAAAAGAACAAGATGAAAAAAAAATCGTGCACACACACGCACGCTTAGTTGATGGATGAATCTGGATAATGAAACGAGTCAACCTACCGATGTTGATGCCGACCGGTCAAAACATGTCCAGCTGTACTCAATAAAAAAAATAATAAGAAGAATGAGAAAGACAGACACACGCACAGACAGAGACGGAACACATTAAAAACTACAAAGCAAAATATAAGAAAAAAAACAAAATGATCAGGAAGGAAGATATATCATACAGCAAGTTCTCGACTAACAGTGACAGATCAGTGCTAGTTTTGACACTCTAATCTATTATCCGTATTCATCTGGTGAAAATTCTCAAGTTTGCCCTTTTCAAATGATACGAACTCAGATAAAGACAAAAAAAAATGAGAGCGAGAATATCGCGCTTTCTATTCAAGGACACAACCTTTCATTGAGATCTTCTATACAAAAAAAAGAGAATCAGTTGATCATTTAATCAATTCTATGTCATACGAATTGAATTAGAAGTATCCTTCAAGATTCGGTTCACAGTTTCGAAACCAAATTTCTCGTCTGAACAAATAAAAAAAAACTAAATCGACGAACAATTTGATTAGTTACATCTAACTATCACATCAATTGATAACTGAATACCTCGATAGGAGTAGACCCACGCGTACATATTGAACTATGAACGTTGTTCTAGTTTGATTGCATAAGTTCTATATGTGCACCACGCACACAGACAATAAATGATCAAATTACGTCGAAGAAAAAAAAATGAAATGAAAAGAAATATACCAAAACGCCTCTATAATAATCGATATCTTCGATATTGAGCAATAATGAACGATCGAAACAACAAAAAAATTGACTTTTCTTTGTACATTTCGTGCTCTGTGAGAAAAAAAAGAAAGAAGAGAAAAGAAACGTTATCGTTCATCGACATGCATATTGATGAAGTTTTATCGTTGACTCGCTCCTCATTTTTTTATTTCGTTGCACTATTTAACATATACAAATGACAGCACAAGGTTGTATATACACGTACTTGTATGCATATATATATATTTCTACGCGGAAAAGTATGAAGAGAAAATGAATTGAAGAAATAAAAACTTAGTTCTACTAGCCTTTTCTTTTTTCTTTATTATTCTAAATGCATTTTGTTGAATTCTTAAGCAAATCAATCTGGTGTTTGAATCAACAGTTTTGAACAGAAGAAATACGAAGAGGAAGGAAGGAAAGAAAAGAAGAAGAAGAAGAAAGTCAAAACCTTCAACAGTTCATTATGTCTTTGTGTTTATCAAATATCTATATGATTGGTATTCAATTCGAACCAATCGATAGATATCGAATTAAATCTCTCTCTCTCTTTTTTCGCTCTTTCGTATAAATTCAAATTTAATTCTGCATTAATGTTTAAATCTTCGTACACCGTGAAAATCGAATGAATGAAAAGAATATCTTGTTCTAGATCTTCTCTCAAAGATTTAAAATTCATTACCTGTCTTCGCTTATGTGTATGTCTGCGCGTGTGTGTTTATGAATATCTGATTGATAAACAAATTTGGAATAATTATTATTGAAGAATACAGAAAAGAAAGGAAAACAGAACAAAATAAACACAAAATAATTAGATTATATTGAATGATAAAGACAATGTTTCTCTGTTGGTAAATAAATCTGATAAATTGTTTTTTGTTTCTTCTTCTTTTGTAATGCATATAATCTAATTCTAGAATGAGTCTGGTACATCGAAATCTGTATTATTAGTCTATAATAATGAAGCGTAGTGCTTATTCAGTAAATTCTTCTCTAACTGAAACGACAAATAATCATTCTCCGAAACGGTCATGTACCGCTCGTAGTAAACGTTTTGTCGCCAGGTTCGTTAATTATTTCGATTTCTTATCATTTTATAGTTTGTTGTTGTTGTTTTTTTGCATTAAAAAAGTACGTCAGCAGGTGCATGCTCGTCTTCATTATCTCCGTCATCGTCGCCCAATGATCGATTAACTATCGAAGATAATATTCAATCGTTAATATCCATGGGATTCATTAATCGAGAATCGAATCGTAAAGCTTTAATCAAAGCTAATAATGACATAAGCGAAGCCGTAACCATTCTAACGAGTTATAATTATTTTGATGATTATGAAAATGATGTTCAATTAACAGCAAATGAAAGTACATCGTTCATGAATTCATCAGCCCAAGATTTACTCGAACAACAACAGCAAACGGTAAAAAAACTGTAGCATGACAAATAGAGTAAAAAAACGTTGAGGAAGATAAGAAACGAAAGACGAAAACAAGCAAAAGAAAAGAAACTTCAGATTTCTTTCTTCTTCTTCGTTTTCTCAGTTTTTTTTTTAAATGTTTTATTTATTTATTTTTTTCTCTGTCCTCTGACACGTTATGGTGCGACTTAAAAGTAAATTTCTATCTAGCATATTCAAAACGAAATCATCGGTGAAACAAATATCTATTGAATAATTGATTCATTGTTTCTTTTTTTTTCAAGGTTCCAACACAGGATTCGTCATTGACAACTTCAAATGATTATCAAACATTTACAACCGAAGCATTTATTGAGTTGGAAACGAAAGCATATGGAGATAATTGGGCAATACCATATAAACGTTTGTTTTCACTTGTGTGACAGAGAGAGAACGAAAGGCATCTCGAAGTTTTTTCTTTAGGCGAAGAACCACTCGGTCAGTGTCTGCTCTCTGCAACTAAATTAGCTCTTGATGGTACTGCGGATAAGGATAAACACTGTGTTAGATTTATGGATGATTTAATACCTGAAGTTTTTCGAAAAGTAAACTAAAATAAAAGAAAATTTAGCAAGATAGATTTCTGTTTATTCATTCAGTTACAATGTACACATCATGTCAATAATTGGGGTATAGATGTTCAACAAGGTGTTTATGAAATGCTCGAACTTCTTATTGATTTTGTTGCTGCACGTTTATCCACCTTTCCAACACCAGTTAAACTTCTTGAAACCTTAGCCATTGTTTTTGATCATGACTCAGTTTTTCAACGAAAACATCGATCGAAATCTTACGATCGTTCACTCTATGATAAACAATTAGGCGATCGAACACTTGCTACTCCACCATCATTATTAACATTTTCTGTTTACAGTCGAAATGAAACACACGGTTGGCTATGTCAATTAGTCAATCGATTTGTTTACAAAGATGGAATTATTCATTTAAAAGAACAATTTCGCAGTGAAAGACCACGCATAGCACGTGTAAGAAAAGCAAATATTTGACGTCATTTTACAGTCGAAAAATAATTTCTTATTGTTATTGTTTTTCAAAGGAATATAATGCATTATTTTTACCATTTGTTAATTGCATGGATTATCTTATATTGGATCGATATAGACAACTATTTAACGAACATATCGAACAAGCAATTGAATATATTCGAAATTTGAAAAATGAAGATTTCAAAGCGAAAGTTCGTTTTGAACAAACGAACGAATTAAATTTTCTTGAGAATATCGTTTTTTTTGTAGTCAACAAATTCTATTTTTGAATTAATTGCAACATTGAAAAAAATCTGTTCGATTGCTTGGACAAATCGTTTAGAAGTAATCGAACAATTACATTTGGATTTATTATTAAAAATGATTGCTCTAACAAATTTCAATGCCAAAATGAATGCATTAAAAGAATTATCAAAAATGATCGAAGTCTATACATTGAACGTTCAAACAACAACAAAAATATCAATTCGACGAGAATTACTCACCGAATGGATTATTGGAAAATCAATTCTTTCAAAAGCACTGGAAGGTACGATTGATAAAATCGACATAATTCGATTTCAAACGTCGATTTCTATTGGAAATAGGAAATATTGATCAAAATCAATATGTTGATAAAGTTCGAATTTTACTGGATTTTATTGGACCAAAAATGTCTAAAGAAGATATTGAAACCATATGGAAAATGCAGGTAGATATTCACCAAAGAATTGCGTAAAGAAAATGTTTGATTATTTAGCGAGCTCGTTCATCCGTAGCTGTCGATCATTTATTTACATTGATCGCATCGGCAGCAGCGAAATTTAATCTTCAACAATTGAACTATCTCATTGAATTTATTTATCAAGTAAATCAAAATTAAATTTTCGAACGAAAAAGTCCTTTTTTGAATATTTTTTGTCTAGTCTTGGAAAACGGAAACTGTTCTTATACAAGAAAAACTCGTTGAACTACTCGGTTCAATCGGTCGTGAATGTCAAAAAGATTCAGCTGCTCGAGTTCTTGAAGTTCTCTGGGATATGGCACATGAAACTCATCTTAGTCGAAATATGCTTGATCATATACTCTATTCACATTTACGTATTTTCTCGGATAATCGTTCATCGTACGATGGATTGAAACGTGACTATTGTCTTAAATGTATGACCGATCTCAATCGTAAAAAAGGCTGGCTCGTACCGGCTATTAAACATTTATACGATCTTTTACGTTACGATTCACCAAATACATATAAACGAACGGATCAAGATCTTGTTTCATTATTAGTTAATAAACATGATGTTGTTTCAGCATTAATACAAAGTCTATCGACATGTCAACTTGATGTTTGGAATAAGACACAAGGCAAAGTCACAATTGATACATTAGTCGATGGACGATATACACATGAAGAATCGATTCAAACGCATTTAGATTTATTATCATTTCTATTGAAAAAAGGACATTTATTTTTATTATTAAAACGAAGCGAAGAACTTTGGGATACATTAATAACCAATGAACATGTTAGTTCATTTGACCATGAATTAGGTTTAAATTGGTTTATAAATTGTGTCGAAGATATTGAACGTGAATCACAAATTGCACTTTTTGAAAAACGTGTTTCGAAACTAAATCCTATTGAATTATCTTCACGAGGTTTGTGATCGTAGTTTTTTGTTAATCAAAAAAACGAAACTCTGCGAATCAATCTAGGTTATGAATGTTTTAAATTATATTTCGAACGTTGTCATCTTCAACGGCAGAATCCAACTCGAAATAGTCCGTATATATCGAATGTTTCATCATCGATCAATGTAAAATGAAAAGAATCTGCTTTTTGTTTTGTTCGAAAATGAGTTTTTCTTCCAGACGGAAATTCTCGAATGTAAAGGTATTGATGAATTATGGAATATCATCTTATCTGTTAATGATGATAATCTTGCCAATGATGCAACAAGATTTCTATTGAATTTATATTATTTCAAACAACCAAGTCGAACACGTTCAGTCAATGGACAATTATTATACGAATATTTTCTTAAAGAAATCTATACACGTTTAAGTCGACTGTTAAATGCAAATGTACGAGAGATTAATGATGATTTAGCAAAATCTTTGATAGATATAGGCGAACAATTATGTTCAAATGCAAATTTAACAATTAGTAAATCATTAGAATATTCATTATGGTTACAAAAACTCGAACGTTTACTTATGATTATCGAAGAATATATTCATATTGTTGAACCTGAACATTCGCCAACTGCACATATAACATCATTTCATAGTCTTGAATATCAAATACAAATTGTTGTCGGTGATCTTGGCAAAATTTCTGATACATATGATATCATAACTGTTCATTCGAATGATACATTAGAAATGCTACGATTACGTTTAGCTGAATTCTATAAAGTTCTCTCGATAGATATACATATATCAATACAAAATACAAATCCATTGCCATACAATCATGATCAAGATAGAAATACGACAGTTTTAAGTTCATCATTGAATTCGAAATATTTGTATGAAATTTATATAACACCTGGTACGACGATCTATTTGAAAATCTTTGGACATACATCGAATCAAACAACAAAATCGGTTCATTACGAACCGAAACGTATTAGTTCGAGTTGTTCATCGACAATTGATCATACAAATCTCAATGATGAGCTAACTCATTCGACACCATCGAATATGTTAGGTGAAAATTCGAAATTCTACGATGTTCTCTATAAATTATCCTATTTGAATAATCAATCAATTAATAAACGTATTCGAAATCTTTTTTATTTAATGCCATCTGACATTCGTATACACGATTATTTGGATATGATTTCAATTGAACAAACCAATCGACGACGTTCATCGAACGATACAAACTTGGAATGTTCGATTTCGTTACAACCTCAACAAGCTATCGAACATGTATTCGATCGACAACATTCGAGTTTATTACAAATGTTGTATAATCTTGAAATTCTGACGAGTAAAATTCGTCCTCTATCAACAAACAATGGTATTCAGCAAAGTTCGAAAACATTTCGACTAGATTTTTTGAAATATTCAGGCGTCGAACATCTCTTTCGTTTACTTCGTTCGTTTGATGAATATCTTACAGATAAAAATCATTATCTTTACGTTCTTTGCGAAGAAATCATTCTTTTAATTTTACAATTATTACAATATTTAATTTGTGGTGAAGAAAATAAAATCGATAGTCAAGCAACGATTGAACATTTAGAATTCGATAAATTCGTCGAACAAATTCAACAATTGACATTTCTTTGTTGGGCAGCTGCAGCTGGAAATTTACAATTACACGGACAGAATTTATCGATTAAAGAACAGATTAAATTCGATCGATTTATTCTCTTAGATCAAATAAATAAGAATCTTTTCAGTCGAACATCATGTTCAAATGAAACACCAATGAATAATCAAGTTCACTATGGAATTTGTGTGAAAACAAATTCAATTCTACCATTAGACAGTGAAATAGCCGAGAAAATACTTGAACTTATAACATTTTGTTTCGAAAAACGTTCAGAATATTTCGCCACATTTCTTATTCAACCATTTTTTGCTGATTTTCTTTTGGAAATACTTATTGGTACGACATCACGACAAATTCGTCAATGTGCATTGAGAACAATTAAACGTTTATGTCAAATTGAAATTTCTTCATATGATCTACGTTTATTGATACATCAAATTTTAATTAAAGCTCGTTTACCTCTATGGACAACATCATCGATAGGTACACGAGGTTCAAATCAAAAATTACTCGTACAATCAACGGAATATTTTGATTTACGTTGTTATTTAACAGAAAATCTTTGTGAACAAGATCAAAATTTACTTCAAATCAATACGAAACAATTATTAAACGATGAAATCAATTGGTTAGCATCCTATACAATTTCTTCATCGCAAACAATTGATAATATTCTCTTTGTTGGTCATTTAAAATTTCTTCGAACATTATTAACTTGTCAAACAATTGATAAAAATGAAATTGGCTCGGATTTAATTCGTTTATTAATCGATCAATTTCTTTTTCCAGCATCGAAACGTATGATTATGAAACGAACAAATGAAATCGATGCAGATTTCGAACCGAAATGTTCGACAAACGAAAGTCGTCTCGCTGCCTACGATGTTCTCGTTGAATTAGTTCGAAATAGTTCAGCAAATTTTCAACTTGTTATTACTGATCTCATCAATCTTCATCATCAAACATTATTCGAAAAGCAAACTGAATGGGAATATTTTCCACAAGTAAATCCACGTGCATCATGTGGTTTCGTTGGTTTATATAATGGCGGTGCAACTTGTTATATGAATTCCATTCTACAACAATTATTCATGTTAACACAAATATCCGATTATATTCTCAATGTTCACGATGAAAATCTTCAATCGAATGAAACAAATTTATTTGCTGAACTTCAACAAGTTTTCGGACATTTACGCGAAAGTCAAATGCAATATTATACACCCGAGGGTCTTTGGAAAATATTTCGTCTATGGGGACAAGAAATCAATATTTGTGAACAACAAGATGCATTCGACTTTTTTACATCATTAACTGATCAAATCGATGAATATTTGAAAAGTATTAAACAAGATGAAATCTTTCATAAACAATTCGAAGGTATATTCGCTAATCAAATGATTTGCATCGATGGTTGTCATCATCGATATGAAGGCGAAGAAAGATTTATGGCTTTAAATTTACCAATTAAAGTTCATTCATTAAATGAATCGTTGAATCAATTCGTTAAAGGTGAATTACTCGATGGTACAAACGCATATTTCTGTGCTAAATGTCAAGAAAAACGAACAACTATTAAACGTTTATGTATTAAAAAATTGCCACCATTATTATGTATTCAAATGAAACGATTCGGTTTCGATTGGGAAAATAATCGTGCATTGAAATTCGATGATTATTTTCAATTTCCATTTGTTTTAAATATGGAACCGTATACAGTTGAAAGTGTAAATAAACATGAAACATTCGTTGGACATGAAGATTTAATAACGAACGAGAAAAAGCCTCTTTCACGTACATCATCATCAGCTAATGCTAATCCAACAATAAACTATGAACTTATCGGTATTATTGTTCATTCGGGTCAAGCTAATGCCGGACATTATTATTCATTTATCAAAGAAACACGTTCACGAACGAATCGTTGGTATCGTTTTAATGATACATCAGTTGATGAAATTGATTTCAACGAGCAAATGCTCGAAGATGAATGTTTTGGTGGTACATTTCGTTCACAAAAAGATTCATCATCGGATGAACGAACACGTTTTTGGAACGCCTATATGTTAATCTATCAATGTATTGAACCGAGTCGATTACTTCCACCACCGTCATCACCATTGATGAATCGTTTTCAACGACGAAATTCAACATTTCGACATTCGAATCAACGTGATTCATTATCACAATTAGCCGATCTCGTTGTTCAAAGTGAACATAATCATTTATTTGAAAATAAAAAATCTTTAATATCATCGAAAGTTCTCGCGTGTGTCAAAGATGAAAATTTAGAATTCGTCAAAAATCGTGATACTTACTGTGAGGATTATTATCAATTTCTTTTACATCTTGTTAGTTTATGTTTAAATGAAAAAACGAATACAGATTCGATGTCAATTGAATATGCAACGAAATTAATATTTCAATTTCTTTTCTATACACATTTTCGAACACATCGTCGTTTACGACGCGATAATTTAACACAATGGTTGGATTTAATTGGTAAACTTTTTCAAAAATCAAATTCAGCCTGTGAAATATTCTATGAAATGCTCGGTGATAATCGATTGAAAATGTATTTACTCGATTGTCCTTGTGAAGATATTCGAGAATGTTTTCAAGATATTTGTCAATTTTTTCTACAATCGAGTTCAAATGTAAATCGATTTGTCGAACAATTAATCGATCTCTTAGATAAGAATGTTATCGAACAAATCAAACAATCACAAGCGTATTTTCAATTGATTTATTTCTATTTGAATTTAAATCCATTATCAATCGAATATTTAGTTAAATTGAATACGTTAACACGTTTAAGATTAGTATTACTCGATGAAAATCTTGAAACAAGACGATGGAATTCGAGTCAAGCCAAAGAATTCGGTGTTCTACATGAAATGATTTCGATTTTAATTTTATATTCATATTCAAAACATGAAAATGATCTCTTACGTGAATCATGGTTTAATCGATATATTCGAGAACTTTGTTATGCTTTTCAAGAAATACCAACAACACGATTGGCACATACTTTAGAATTAATTGAAAATCTCGTTCGAACGAATGATGAATTTGCTGAAAGTATGATTCATGTAATTCTACAAGCGATTTCACAAGCACATACCAATGATTTGAAATCATTATTCAAACTTTTAAATCATATTTTGGTTAGTAAATCGAAATTTTTCTTTCAAAAGAAGGAAATGTTTTGATGAAATGTTTTAGTTAATTGATAATCCATTTCAAAACAAACGTCTTCAATTCATATTCGAAGGCACTAGTCAGTCCAATGGACTTTATTTATTGATTCGAACATGCATTGAAACTGATCAACGACGTGCATATCAAACAGTTAAATATCTTATTAACCTAGCAAATCAGTACGTTTTATAGAAACAATTAATTATCGATATTTTATTTTTCTCTATTCTCTTTTTTTTGAAGAAGTAACGCTTGTAAAGATTATTTTTCTTCGACAGCTATTCAATGGGAATCAGCTATAACCTGGTTGAAACAACAAATGCAAACATCACATCAATCATCACCAGCACAGAATATTTCCAATGAAGACACGGATATACGTTCATTTCAACGAACACGTAGTGCATTGTTTACACTCGAACAAGCTCAATGTCTTCTTCAGCAAACAGTTCGATTTAATGGAAATATTTCGAATGAATCTATCGAATTTCATGATACTCTATCGCAATGAATTGATTGAGACAAAACAGTTGCATCTGTATTTCGAAAGACGATATTTGTATATGTATGTGATCTCTCTTTTTTTTTGTTCCAAAAAAATAAACAAGACAAGATATTTTGTATAAAAAAAGAAACGAGACAAAAATCGTTCGTAATCATTCACTTGTCAGTCAAATAGATGATCATCATTAGATTTTCTTTTGTTAGAAAAATAATCAAAAGATCGAAGATGATCGATGATATTTTGTTCAAAGAAAAATTGAACGCAAAAGCTAACAAGACAAGTGCCTGTCGATAGACTGATTGATTAGGAACAAACGTTCATTCATTCTTTGTAACTAAACTATATGCATCAAATGATGAGAATCAAAAAGCAAATGAACTGCTAATGATAACAAATGTCAATCGAGAATGATGATTTTGCTCACTCCATGACTTCTTCTTTTTGCTGCTGTTGTGTATGCAATTTATTCCTATGTAAAATCTGTAGGGAATGAAACAAATCTAGACATATAGCTATATTATATATATATATATGAGTTGAATATTAATGAGAAATTCATTTTAATTAAACGAGAATAGTTGATAAACATATTTCGTATCACAATGTAGATAATTATATCGAGTTGAATTGTGTTTGAAGACAAATATATTGTTTTGATTTATTTGTAAAGTACTCGACTTGATAGCATCATGATGCTTCTGGAAATAAGAACAAGAGCACAAGACAACAAGAGAGAAAGAGATCGACTGTAGATTGAATATTGAATTTCACTGGTTGTTCCTATTTAAAGATACGTATCTTGAATATAATTTGATTACTAATCGTATTGAAAGTTAAAACATACGTTAGTGAAAATGAATACACAAAGATCTCTCATTCTCTTATATAGTTATACGAATAGACCGATCGAATTTCTATCGAATACATCGTATCCTTATTTTATTTCGAAGAACTTGCTTTCCCTTTTCATGCCAGAATATAATCATAATATCTTTTGACATTGATCATTCATAGATATTCTGTCAGGTTTAAGACGATAGTATCAATCATAAAATATGAAGAAATAGACGAACATGTTTTTTTAATCCCCATAGCAAGCAACAGAAGAAAAACACCTAAATCGTTTTTTTTCTTCTTCTTCTTCTTTTCACATTTGTTATAGATTCGTTTTAATGATCAACCCTAGGCATATGTTGATGCTATTGTGAATCACTTTCACAATGGCATCAGAATAGACGGAGAGAAGAAAAAGAAGAAGAAGAAAAAATAAGATGCGCAAATAAGTTTACATGTGCACTAATAACGATAGCTAACTATCTTCTCGAACTGGACGATTCATATTTTTTTTCTTTACTCCATATTATCATTCTCTTCGTCGTCGTCTTCGTCTTCTCTCTCTCTCTCTATGATTCTCTCTCTATCTCTCTTTCCTATGCTTCTCTTATTTTCTACATTTTAGTCAAAAAGAACAATGTTGTGGAATCATTTTTCATAAATCGTTATTCGACAACGGTCAGCATCTACTTTCAGATTTATTCGCAAACAAATTCAATTCAAATAATCATGACTGCTCTTCGAGTTTTTCCATTTATTGGTGCAGCTGTTGCTATTGGCGCACTCGTATTAGGTATCATTGGTGTTTCAACTACTTATTGGTTTTCAAATGCTGCTGGTCATGAAGGTAAAACAAATTTGATTCTATACGAAATGAAAACTTTGATTTGTTCTATTTTTTTTTATAAAATAGGTCTTTGGCAAAAATGCCCATTAGGTATTTGCGTACGAACTGATGGTGGACGTACAGCTGCTATTGCTCTTGCTGTAAGAAAAAAAAAGCAGATCATTCGAAAATTTCCTTTTTCTAAATCGAATATTTGACTTCTAGGCTGTTATTGCTATTGGTGTTGGTGCACTCTTGGCAGTTTTCAGTGGATTAGCACGTCAAAAATCCGATGCTGGCAATAATTTGGCTCGTCTTGCTGGCATTGTATCTGTCATTTTACTTTTCTCAAGCGGTGTTCTCATTGCTGCTGCACTTTATACATTTATCGGTATTAAAAATGCAACAGGATATTCATTTACCGTTATGGGTATCGCTCAATTCTTAAGTTTTCTCGCTGCTATGCTCGTTGCACATTGGATGGTAAAATAGAATTTGAAAGAATTTCGATAAATATTATATTTTTCTTTTTCTAGGGTCATTCGTTTACTGTCATTAATTAAATGCAACAAAAAACATAAACTTTTGTACAATTGTTAAGCTAAATTTTTCTTAGCTTATAAACTGCTCTCTCTCTCTCTCTCTATCTTTTGTTTTATTTGTTGTTTAGCAATCAATGAAAAAAAAATTTCGTTTCTTTGTTCTTTTTTTTGGTAAAACATTTGCTCTTTTTCGTCTTCGTTTATCTCTAATTCAGCTGAAAATATCTACTCTTTTCTCAATGTGCTTTATTTCTTCTACGATATAACATGTGTGTGTACGCGAGCGTTTTCTTTGTTTTTTGTCCTATTGAAGAAATACATAACTCAATTAGAAAATATCGATAATCTAATATTGAAGAGCCGGAAATAGGAATGGTTCGGAGGGTAAATAATAGTTGTTTACACTTATGAATAGTCTCAGAGAGAACATTCGAAGGTTATTCAGTACGTATTAATATATGAGAATAGTTGAGAATGCCTTGAGGATATGAAATGAGTGACTAAGAATATGAAATTAATCATTTAATCTCACGAAGAATTGCTTACATCGAAAGATCTATTTATTCTATAGAGAAATTTGTAAATCATAGGACAATTAATTGATTCTTTCCACTTCTATTTGGCAGAGAGGTTATTCAGTAGAAACGATAGGAAAAGAATACGACGCGTTCGTTCTTTTCCAACAGAATAAATATATTTATGCAAAACACTCGTGTTCATAGGATCAGCTAACAACGTGACCAATTCTGATGATCTTTCGGTCGACACTCCAATGGGCATATTTTCACGAAGACATCAGTTTTATTCGTCGATTGATCACTACAACATGGTCTATAGCAACCAAGAAAACATCGAATATTGGTTCGTTGTGATAAAAATGGTCGACCACCAAGTTTTTTACAATTGTAACTATCGAAGATTAATGAATTATTTGTTACATTGTTATATACAAATGCTGATAAAAATGGTTGATCACCACTAGCTACACATAATTTCGAAACTCTTTCCATAAGCATTGGTCGAAATGAATCGTATAATTTTTGACGAGCTCGACTAGGTGCTGCACCCCACAAACCGCCGAGAATATATATATTATGCAGTGGATGATCACGTGCAATATAAAAGAAATTATTTTCATATTCACTTGATAACCAAAGATCGAGTGTTTCAACTTGTCGTTTTGTCATTGGTGAATCGAGATCATGAGATACGATATAATCAACATACGAATCAAAGACTGGCAAAAATCGCCACATTTTACCCGGCATATAATTTACTAATGATGAACCAAACATTGGCATATCATTTACATTACAAATATCGACATTTGCATACGTATTGATAAGTTCTCGTTGTTCTAATGTACTACCAACATAATCCGTATAGATTCGTATGATCCACGAAGGTAGTAAATCATTCACTTCTTGACTTAATGCTGCTAGATAAGGCATTATAGTTGTATTCCATGCAAACATTGCATTATTCGTAAATTTCGATGTCGTTCCATAGACAGAAACAGAAATCACTTTTTGATTTGGTCCACGTTTTTGTGATTGAATACTACATAATGTTTGATTCCATTGACTAAATATGTCATAAGTATAATTAAAACGACGTTTTACAAGATTCCAAACTCTTAATAGTGTTTGTACAGACGGTGTTTCTGGTCCTTTGTGAACATGTTTAATAGAAGGTTGAAGTGTGTGGAATTTATTTGATTGGCCATATCCAAATTGATTTTTTACATGAAAAATTGAAATACTAAGAATAGCTAGAAAGAATAAATATTTCGTTGGACGAAAACTAAATGATCTTCGCCATCGAATGTAGTTACGCCTCATATGTTATTTATTCCTATTAAATTATATCATAGATGAAAACGAAACATCAACGATGACAAGGTATGAATATGATGTTTCGTATAAAATCAACGAATAGGGTGAAATGATAAGGTCTATTTCACTCTCTAATGTGAACAGTATCGAAAGGTGACATATGATCAGCTTGATACGTATAACGAAACAAATTTATAATAAAGTGTGCTTTTATTTTAAATTATTTCTGAACTATCATTTCACGATTTGAACGAAACATTTTTGACATTAACATACTCTAAGGCACTTAATATTATCAAATAAAGAAAAGCAGAATGGTATCAAAAGAACATATTCACATTAGAAAGATGTTCACTCAGAGAAGTTTGACTGTAGTTTATTTTCTTGGCTCATAGCAACAAATTTATTCAGTTTCATTTAAAACTATTCGTATATTTTCTAACAAGATTAAAGACATATTTTTACAAAGGTCAACAAAATTCCCAAGTCTGATGTCATAATGGTCGGCATCGTAATGGACAAGGTGAAACAAATGGT
>ERZ778024.667-NODE-667-length-54224-cov-55.062822_pt1 | contig 54224 bp, 52 predicted proteins | sample MGYA00375754_ERZ778024 | MGnify/ENA primary metagenome ERZ778024 (study PRJEB29350, sample SAMN05389827) | bioreactor metagenome | isolation source: Thiocyanate bioreactor | place: South Africa: University of Cape Town | collected 2014-02-18 ...
GCAGAAGAAACTTCAGGAGAAGCCGCAGAAGCTTCAGGAGAAGCCGCAGAAGCTTCAGGAGAAGCCGCAGCAGAAGCGTCAGGAGAACCTGCAGCTGAAACTTCAGGAGAAGCCGCAGCAGAAGCGTCAGGAGAACCTGCAGCTGAAGCTTCAGGAGAAGCCGAAGGTGAAAATAACAATCAAGATGAATCTCAAGGTGAAGCTGCAGCTGAAGAATCATCGGCAGCAGCAGAATCACAACAACAGCCAGAAGAAGAATCTTCTAACGAATAAATCTAATGGAATACTATTCGTTTTCGTCTATTAACAATATTTTCTAAAATAAATACGTATCAATTCAATTCAATTCCATTCTCTCTCTCCATTCTATCAGTTAAGAATCTTTCTCTTATTTTTTTCTTGTCATCTCATCTATGATTTCAATAAAGAATAAATAACATCTCTTGAAATTTCAGCATCGAAATAATTCTCTGCATACGATGACATCTATCAAAGAGTTTTTTTTCTCATAACACAACAAGTCCGATGTGAACCAATAGATGTCAAACTGAATCATCATTAGCAGCACACGTACACATGCAGCAGTTATATTAGTTTAACATTTGATGAGCGATCACATTCCATTAAAGTTCGAGTCACTTCCTAATGAACTCATTCTTGAAATATTCGATTACGTCAATTTCCATGATTTAATCAAAACATTTTGCCATTTAAATTCTCGTTTGAAAACAATTGTATTCTCATCCAATCTACATTTATACATTCTCTATCCCGATGATGTTCAAAACAGTATTTCATATCAACAATTTTTACTTCAATTTCTTCATTCCCAACGGTATCTATCACGTTTGCGATTAGATTCCAACCAATTGACTGTTAATAATCATTTTATTAATTATTCTCATATACGTTCATTAATTATCGATGTGCCAACGGTGACGATATTCAACAGTCTAACACCACAAGCATTTCCTCGTTTAGAATATCTTCGTCTTGGTTATTCATCAATTCGAATTCTTCCATCGGAACTTTTTCAAAATATTTTCTCAAATCAATTTCTCTATTTAAAACGTTGTTCACTCAATCATATTAATACTCAAACATTATGGTCTGGTTCGCCAATGATCACATCGCTTAGTGTTTGTTCAGATAAACCAAATATTATTATTGAACGTGTGTTAATTGCTTTAGAAAATCTTCGAACATTTCATTTATTTCTCACATTATCAAATTCCTCGATCAAACTCAATGAACAAATATCTTTTCAGCATAAACATTTACAATCATTTAAATTACATATGAGTGGCGAATGGTCATTGGACAAACTCGATTCATTATTTTTTTATATTCCAACAGTCAAATATCTCGGTGTCTATTCGTCATATTTCGATTCAAATATGACGAAATTCCACTGGAATTTCTCTCGTTTAGCAACTATTCTTCAAAATCGTTTACCAAAATTAATTCAATTCGATTGTGATTTGATTTTAGTCAAGGATAAATTCGGTGATATTATTCATCATATGCCTCCATTTCATTCTTGTTTTCATCGTATCGAATACGAAATCTATTCCGAAAACGATGCATTCATTCGAATTTTTACTTCTTAAATAAATCTGTGTTTTATTATTTTCAGATATGAAACATTTGCTTGAACAGTTGCCAAATGAGTTATTTCTTCAAATCTTTGCTTATTTCGATCTTCGAAATTTGCAGTTAACTTTCTGGGGACTTAATTCTCGATTGAATACTTTACTTTTATCAATACCAAATATTTCGATAGATCTTGAAAATTCGAATGATTATTCGTTGATTGAACAGTTTGCACGTCAAATTAGTCGATTGAAAATTAGTTTGAATCAAACGATTGATCTCAGTGAATTTACTAATCTTCATTTTCTCGAATTATGTCGACCAAATGATTATCAATTCGATCAAATTCGATCGGATCTCCTACCGAATTTATTTTATTTATCCATAACAGAATTAAATCGTATTACATTTCCAAAAGATGTCCTCGAAGAAATCTTTTCCGGTCGTTTTAGAAATCTTCAAGAAGCTAAATTACCTCGTCTTGATTCATTACCAATTCATCTCAATAATACTCAATGCTTATCTCTTCGAATCCTTGATATTACTTGCACAAATCCAAATGTCATTTGTCAAATTATAACAATCTGTCCAAATCTTTCGAAATTATCTGTGACATTTTTCGGTTCAAATCGTCATATTCTTCCTCCATTAGGTTCAGCATACAATCATAATCTCGGTGAATTTTCTCTACTCGATTCATATTATTGTTTAACAACCGAAACAGTTGAAATACTTTTTCTCTACATGCCTAATCTCAAATCTTTAAATTTACAAACTCAGTGTCGAACAGCTGTACAAAATCTCTTTCAAACAATATCCAATTCATTTTCATCTCTCGAACAATTCGATTGTGGTATACTCGAACATCGAAACAATCAAATGGTCGATCTTATCTCTATTCAGCAAATAAATGACTCGTTATTTCAATGCGTGCAATGCCTTGAAAAAGATAATGGTTCGCGTTTATTTTTCATCGAATAGGATGCAACACATTTTCTTCGCGGGTCGTATGTACGTAATGACATGCCAAAATCATTCTGTTTCGTTTTTTTCATTTTTTTGGCGAACAATGCCGGGGTTTAAAGTACTCACTTCTGTTTGGCTTATCTTTTCTCCCCATCGATTTAAATACTCAATGCTTTCTTTTATAGATTCTGTTTTTTTTAGTACTCTATTTTCAGCATGAGTGAATATATTTTTCAATTCGAATATCTTCCTAATGAATTGCTCTTCCATCTATTCGGATATTTTCATATTGATGAATTGCATAAGATATTCTTTAATTTAAATACACGTTTCAATCGATTGATTCAATCGATACCTCATCTTTCATTGATTGTTTCGCATGAAAATTATCAAATAGCAAGTGAATATCAACGTTTTTCATCTCAATTATTAACATTAACCATTGATGGATATTTAAATGTGAATTTATTCTTATTTACCAATATTCGAAATTTAATTTTAGTCAATCCACCTGATCAATTACTCAAACAATTTGATCAATATTCGTTTCCATATTTAGAACATTTAGCAATTAAATGTGTCGAAGCATCGAATCGAATAGAAAAATTATATGAAAAAATTTTTTCCAATGATTTTCCTCGATTAAAATCTTATTACAATCTCAATTATCAATCAATCGAATCGAATAATACATGGCAAATTTCGTCAAGTCTGCAAACATTAAAATTCGGCTACGTCAATATGAAAATCATCGAAACAGTTATCTCAATTTGCCCAAATTTATCCTATCTTGATTTCGGTATTATTCTGCCAGGTGAAAATCTTTCGAAAATCGTTAAACACAATCATTTAAAACATTTAACTATTCGAACATCATACAATTCATGGATTAAACACGAATGTTTAACAATATTCGAACAGTTATTTTCTTGTTTCAATCAATTAGAAAAATTCTCCTTTCATCGTCATGATCATACGTCAGTTCTTCGAAAAACTTTAACACCGAATGATTGGTTTCCAACCATACTTTGTCAATATTTAGTCTATTTAAAACAATTTCGATATCATTTTCATATATTCTCTGTACAAAAACGTGACTTTGTTTTATCTAGTCAAACAAAATCATGTCTCAATCAGATCGAAAGCTATTTCCAAACACTGCATAAACATTCTTATCACGCTCATTTGATTATTGATTAAATAAATAAATAAATAAATCTTACTCACTAAGAGAATGTTGTTTGTTTTTCTTCTCTTTCAGATTGAAATATGGAGAATCTACCGAATGAGATAATCCTTGAAATTTTCGAATATCTCGATGTTCGAGAGATTTATCATGGATTTTATGAGCTAAATCAACGATTGAACATCCTCGTTCAATCATTCGATCGATTTTATTTTATTGAGAATACAAATGATTCATCAGCAATCAATTGGATCCTATCGAATCCTAATCTACGATTAAGATATTGTTCGATTCCAAATTTTAATTTACAAACAATATTAACATCGATGCCGTCGATTGAAGTTTTCAAAATTGGATCGATCGATTTTGTTATGTTTAACAAATTGTTGATTATGTGTCCCAACATTCGATTACTTGAATTTTCTTTCGTAGACAATTCAATAACATCGATTGATTTCAATTCTAATCTCAATCTTCGATATTTAACAATAAAAAATCTTCCATTCAAGATCCCATCACTCGATGTTTATCTTGCCCGCGTTCCTAATCTCAAAATATTAACTATTCATTTTATTCAATGTTCAGAAAACCAATTACCATTTCTTTTCGAAATCAATTGGTTAGTCTTAGAAAATCTTCATCGAATTGTCTATTATCTTTCAATAGCTTACGATGAATCGAAATCTGAAATGTATGATTATATCATTCGACAGATTGAACATACTGTCGTTCAACAAACAAATACGAAACTTATCATTGAAAATTCATATTGATATGTTGCTTTTTTTTCAGATGAATAGTCACTTACAAATCGAATCGTTGCCCAACGAAATTCTCGTTGAAATCTTCGAATATCTCGATGCTCGTGATCTCTATCACGCTTTCTACAATCTCAATTATCGTTTCAATCAACTTCTTCAATCACTCAATGAACTTTCGCTAATCCTTTCGATTTGTGACCGAAATCAATCGATTTCTTCTCAGCCGATTTTTCTACCCTATATTCATACATTAATCATCAAATATAAAACTGAAATTCAATTAAATAATTATATTAATCTTCGTCGATTGATTCTATGTTGGTTAACTTATACGAGACCGTACAAATTCGAAACAGTCCATTTACCTTATCTTGAATATCTATCGATTCATTTCAAAGGTTCGCCAACGAATTTTGCTCTTCAACGTTTACATGAAACGATCTTTTCGAATGGATTTCCTTGTTTAAAATATTGTTCACTACCGCAATATTCGACTATTCAAAAAACCGATCGTTGGACAAATGTACCATCATTATGCATCCTCAAAATAGGTTACATCGGTTTACTCACCTACATTTCGATTCTATCAGCTTGTCCAAATCTTCAATCATTTCATTTTCACGAAGAACGAATTCGTCAACTATCCACAAACATTCCTCATTATCCTAAACAGACGCAACTTCGACGTTTGATTATTCACGATAAACACATTAATCCCACGATTCAAACCGGTATCTTAAATGAATATATTCTCTGCGTACCTCATCTCGAATATTTGAGTGTACATGGAACAACATATCAAATGAAAGATTTTCATTATCTATTTGAATTCGATTGGTATGCATCGATTATTGCTACGAATCTTATTTCACTTCGACAATTGAATATTTATTTGCCAGTATTTCAAACGAAACGAAAAACTAAACCCGTACATGATGAATTCTTTTTACAATTAGAAAAATTTATTTTTCAAATTCATAATAATCGATATTTTGTTCGAGTGACTCCTAATCGAAAGAATGAATTAGATTTTGAATATTGTGATTCATCAGATTTATCTGATTGATTTTTCTTTTCAGATTAAAGATCATGTCGACGAAATTCGAACAGTTACCGAACGAAATTCTTACTGATATCTTCGATTATTTCGAAAGTGATGAACTTTTTCAGTTGTTTTTTAATCTTAATCTTCGTTTTAATCAATTACTTCAATCTCTAACCAATCTCTGTTTTATTCCTCTTTTACCTCAACCTGAAGAATATGAATTCTATCAAATCCTAACACCATCCATAAGCAACCTGCAGTTAATCAGCGAATGTAAAATAAATCTGTCCGATTTTCCAAATCTTCGTCGAATGAAATTTTTAAATCCATCGTCGTTTCAACTCGAACAAATCTTAACAAAACAGTTTCCCTATTTGGAATATTTAACTATTGAAGATATCGATTATTTGTTTTTATATGAAGTTATTAATGATCTTTATCCACGAGTATTTAACAATGATTTTCCTCGTTTACAATCGTGTAAATTACCATCATCGGATTTTAATTTTAATGAATCGATTCTTACACATTTAACTCATCTTCATACATTACAAATCGGAATCATTAATTTTACTGATTATCAATTAATTCTCTCGATTTGTCCGAATTTATATTTCTTTCAATTTACAATCTATCGTTCGCATAAAGATTCACATTCGATTGAAATTCATCCGAATGTCAAACAAATGTTCATCGAATTCGGTTACGGTATATCGATATTCGATGATAATTTTATCGATGATTATTTTAAATGTGTTCCTGATCTTAATAAACTTGTTATGCATCGAAAAGAATATGAAATGAAATTAGATGGCTATCTAACTTATCAATGGTTAATCGTGCCCGTTCAACGATATTTTAATTTACTCGAACAATTTAAATTCTTTTTATTCTATCGAGAAAATTCAACTAATCAAGATAATCTTTGTCAACTTTTAAAAACGAATTTTTCCTCTTTGCATAATCAACAATATAAATCAAAACTCGTTCTTGCAACAATTTAATTATTTAATTAATAAATTTTCTTTTGTTGTTGTTGTTTTTTTAGATATTCATGAATCAATTCGAATGTCTACCCAATGAAATCCTCCTCGAAATTCTTCGTTACTTCAATGCTCGAGATCTTTTCCATTCATTCATTCATCTGAATGCACGTTTCAATCAACTGATTCAATCACTACCCTATCTCTCGTTAACACTAACCAAACAGTCAAATTCTCTCGATCGAATTTCGACATCATTGATCTACACTCTGAAAATCGATCATACGATTCATGTCGATCTCAATCGGTTTCCTAATCTTCACCGGTTAATTTTACTATCGCCAACATCGAATCAATTGAAACAATTAGTTTTTCACTCGTTACCTGTTTTGAAACATCTAACAATCGGCTATGAACATTTTCTATTTTCATCTTATTTGACCGATGTTTGCGAAAAGATCTTCTCGAATTCATATCCAAATCTAGTCTCGTGTTATTTTTATGAACCAAGAATTACTGAAATTCTACCGAATTTATCTACAACAAATCGAATTCGACGGTTAAAACTGGATAATATCGATTTTAATACTTACAAAAGTATTCTGTCCTTATGTCCAAATTTAAATTATTTATCATTTCGAATTATTCCTCAAAATGAACAGGACACTCAACATCGTTTGATTTATCCACATTTAAATCTTCAACGAATGAGAATTAAATATCAAAATCTTGTTAATAATCATTCGGATTTCATATTTCTCTCGTATTTATCTCTGGTACCTAATTTAATTGAATTAACATTGAATGAAATCAATTTCGATGGTCAATTAATAGATTATCTTCAATCCAACTGGTTTTCATCGTTAATTAGTCAATATTTACATGAATTAAAACAGTTAAAATATATTTTATATATTTATGAAAGAAAATATCAAGAAAACAAATTTCTTCTCGAATTAAAAAAGACATTTTTTCATGTACATAGAAATAAATATCAAACAGAATTACTTCTTCAATTTTCATAAGAAATAAAACGTTTTTTGTCTTTTCTAGATTAAATCAAATGATGAATTTCGAAGATCTACCCAATGAATTATTTCTCGAAATTTTTCAATATTTAAATATCGATGAATTGTTGGAATCCTTTTGGAATCTAACCCAACGAATCAATCAATCGATTCAATCAGCTCAAGATTTATCTTATAATTTTCAAAAACAGAATTCGCTGATTTGTTCACGATTCTCTCATCAAATAACACGTTTGATTATCAATACAAACGATGAAATCGATTTTCAACAATTTCCTTTTCTTATTTCTTTAACATTACAACAAATTACATTCAAACATTTGCAACAAATTCAATCGAACATCTTGCCCAACCTCGTTCATCTGTCAATTGCATTCACAAAACATTCGAATTTATTCATGGAATTTCTTATTCGAATCTTTTCGAATTCGATTCCAACACTTCGATATCTCGAACTTGGTTACATTCATTTGTCCAATAATCTGAACTGTCTCTCATCGAATTCACTTACACATATTTCGATTCATTGCAATAATTTAATTACAATTCCTTGTATATTAATATTGTGCTCGAATTTATTGAATTTTCAAGTCCAATTTCTTTCGAATACATCGCCAAGTTTTCATTCGTATCCAAAAATTGTACATAATCGATTAAAATCTTTCCAATTAATCGATTCTTATCATCAATTGATTTATAATAACATTCATACGATCTTAACATTTATGCCCAATCTTCGAAAATTATATTTGAATATTTTAATTCGAATACCAATCATTCGTTTAATTCGCAGTCTGTCTAGTCGTTTGAAATATTTAAAAGAATTTCATTGTGATATTGATGATGTTTCACCTGAACCATTGGCAACAATCGATGATATACGAAATATTCGATCGTGTTTTTCAAATATTATCTGTTCAATAGATGAATCAAATTTTCGAACTTATACAACATCTTTGAATCCGGTTGACTTCAATCGTTCGTTCACACATTCGAAAGCTTAAAGTTTTTATAATTTGTTTTGTTAAATAAAAGTCAAGAAGATAAACGTGTGTATATCGAGAGCCTATAACTAAAGAGATCGAGAACAATTATTTATAAAAAAAAACATTTTCACTTAAACAGAATAAAAACGATATTCACGAGCAACACGTGATACCGATAAAGAAGAGTGTGAATCTCGTTTTATTATTCATCAGAAGCTTCACAAGATTTGAATTGATTTTTGGTCAAGGTGGTTTAACAAATGGTTATACATATGATGGATCATCACTTTCCGTTATCATCTACATTCGACAACCAATATCAACCTCGGAATTAATTAAAATCCAAGTTGAATTATCTGAAAGTATCACTCATTCACTTCTTGTTCATACACCAACATCGATCGAAATATTTTACTTGCTCAATCAAAATGTAATTTATAATTTTTCAATAAATATTCTTTTTCCTACTGATATCGAGCGCCATCTCTTATACAAATAAACATTGATCACCCTTCTAAACAAATGAATGAGAAACTTATGTTATACATCAAGACAAGTCAGTCAAAATAATAAATAATAGGACACAATCGATTTATCGAGTCTGATTATCTAACCTTGAGAAACTCCTTGCTAATGATTATCTCGACGATCGAATCACTTTCAAATGATATTCTCATTGAATTATTTCGATATTTCCATACGTCCGATCTTTTTCAATTATTCTACAATCTCAATCATCGTTTCAACGCAATCATTCAATCTCATTCAAATCTCTATTTAACCCTATCAAAAACCACAGCTATCCCTAACTATTCTCCTTTTATTCGTAGTCTAACCATTGTCGATGATCTAGAATTAAATCTCAATGAATTCCCTAATCTCTCTCGTTTGATTCTCCATCATCCTAGTAGTTCATTTTTGCAGCATTTAGAAAATAGTTTTCTTCCTCGATTAGAATATCTCGCCATTCCTAATATTCTCTTTGGTATGTCATCATTATTTAGTCAAATCTTTTCGCCTAGATATCCACAATTAAAAATTTGTCATTTATTTGGTTTTGAAACAATCGAAACTATTCGAACTTATGCACAAAATGTTTGTTTACGTCGATTAACAATTGGTCTCATCGATTTTCATGTCTACAAACTTATTCTTTCATCATGTCCGAATTTATATTCATTCGATTTGCAAATCTTTCAATCCTATCTCAAACTCGTCGAGATTTATTCACATCGAAATCTCAAACGACTGAATCTCGTCTGTGAAATCACCGATTGGCGTTACAATGATCAATTGCTCGATTGTTTTCTCAATTGTGTGCCCAATCTCGAGTATTTGACCGTGTCTCGAACGATTTCTCGTGTTCAACTCGTTGAATTCATTCCTGATTACGATTGGTTTGCATCGATCGTTGCTTTACGTACGGTCTACCTTCGATATCTAACTGTTTGTTTGAATTTCGAATCGAATGATTTGATTTGTTTTGAAATACGACGAGAATTGCGAAGATATTTTCTTAATTCGCATCAAAATCGTTATCAAATTCGATTGACAATTAAATAACGACTTCGTTTTATTTGTAGATCGAACTAATGAGTACGACTGATCAAACTACGCACACGAGTGTGTCAATGCCAACTGAACAACCGGCTGATAATTTTCAATTTATGAGCGATACATTTACTTTACCGCAGGATGGTCAAGCAAATGCGACGCAAATACCGATTTCTCAAGGTTATTCAGCAGGAAAAACGGATTTCGACAATCAAGTTCGTCATCGTGGTTGGTTAGGTGGAACTTTAGATCGACAAGGATACGGTTGGCTTTTGGATTCGACAAATGATGACGAAGATTTGACTGCTGAGGAAAATCGACCACTCTTGTGAGTCGATTTCGATGAAGAGAATTCGAACGATTTGTTTTTTTTTATTTAGAGAAGAATTGGATATTAATATAAGTGAAATAGCTGCGAAATTGTATTGTGTTATTTTGCCGATACCGAGTCGAGCTATGCAACGAGTCGCACTTTTGAGAGACAATCCAGACTTTTGGGGACCAGTAAGAGAGGGTGAAAATTCGAAAATGTTGACTATGAACTTTTGTTTAGCTACTCGTTGTTCTCTGCTTTGCATTGCTCTCGGTTTACGGTCAATTTCGTGTCGTTTCATGGATCATCACTATTTGGATATTTGGTTCACTTGGTATTTTTATCTTAGCTCGTGTTCTCGGTGGCGAAGTACGATTTTAGAGCTTTAGATTCAATAAGAAGAACGTTTTTTTTTTAGGTTTCATATTCTCAAATCGTCGGTACAATTGGTTATTCACTTCTTCCTCTCCTTTTCGTCGCTTTGATAAGTCCTGTCGTTAAAAAAACTCATTTTCTCTCGATGTTTCTTAAAGTAACAAACAACAAAAAAAAACGATTAGTAAATTAATTTTTTGTTTTCTTCTAGTTATTCGGTGTCGCTTGGTCGACCTATTCAGCAGCAACATTATTATGTGTCGAAGAACTTCGACAGAAGAAAACACTTCTTCTCTATCCAATATTTTTACTTTACATTTACTTTCTTTCACTTTATACAGGCGTTTAAATCATTCTCTCTTCTTTTTTCTTCTTCTTCACAAATAAAACTAAACTTCTGTGAGTAACTGTCTGCCATCTATCAGCGCATGAAATCTGATTGATTCATTCGATTGTACCATTGATAAACGTGCGTGTCAATAGTTGACATATTCATTCAATAATAATAATAATGTTTTCTCGATAATCTCGCGCATATTTCAAATTATTTGACCATGAATATTTGGGAAAAATCATGTCAATCATATATTCAATACTTATTCGTCGATATCTATCGATCGAACTTCAACAATCATTATTAAAACTATGTTTTTGTCTTCTACTCACATGTCTAACGACGATTATCACCAATAATTTATTTCCCTATTCGTATTATCAACATTCACAAATACAACCAATGTATACAACAAATGATCATTCGAAAGAAATGAATCTATCGTTTAATTTAGCTCATCGTCAAGAATCAACATCAGCTTTGCATTTAGCTATTCGTTTTATCGACGAGAACAAACTCGATAAAGCAAGAAAACTTTTCGAACACGCACTTAGTCTCGATCCGTCGAATTCCGAATTACTTATTGAATACGGACAATTCGTTGAACATTATCAAAAAGATTTCATACGCGCCGAACATTTCTATTCGCGTGCACTTGTCAAACAACCAAGCAATCATCGAGCTTTAGAATTGAAAAAACGGACACTGCCATTAGTCGAAGAAATCGATCAGAAATATTTGATATTTATTGATAATTTACTCAAAGAATTCTATCGAATACCAGACAATAATCCTTATTTACGACGGGCTAAACGTGAATCTTATTATCGACATATTTATCATTCGAATGCAATCGAAGGCAATACGTTGACATTAAGAGAAACGAGATATATCGTCGAAACACGTCTAGCTATTCAAGGCAAATCACTTGTCGAACAACAAGAAGTCTTAGGACTTGATTCAGCTTTACAATATGTTAATTGCACCTTAGTCAATCGTCTCGGGCCAATAACTCGACAAGATTTACTGAACATTCATCGACGCGTGCTCGGCTTTGTTAATCCAGTTCAAGCCGGACAATTTCGTCAACAACAAGTCTACATCGGTTCGTTTATTCCTCCATTAGCTGATCAAATATCGGATTACATCGATGATCTTATTCGTTGGCTGAATTCCGACGAAGATATCGAAGATCTACATGCCATTGAATTAGCAGCTATCGTACATTATAAATTTGTATATATTCATCCGTTTATCGATGGTAACGGTCGGGCAGGTCGATTGCTAATGAATTTAATCTTAATGAGACTTGGCTATCCGCCAGTGATTATAAAAAAATCCGACCGATTTAGTTATTATTCGTATTTAACTCAAGCAAATGATGGCGATGTTCGACCGTTGATACGTTTCGTAGGCAAATGTATGGAGAGAACATTGAATGAATTTCTTTCTCAATCGACACCGATGAAAATCAATGGGCAAGATCTGATACAAATCGAAAACGATGAAGATGATCATCATCGAGTTATTCTACAGTGATTTTGTATGGAATTTTTATTTAATAAAGCAACAAGATTCGAGATAGGGAAATTCAGGTTTAATTTCTCGTAATTGTATCATATGAAGATCAGATGCCAAGTGAAAACAAGTGATAACTTTGAAAAAACTAGCCGGTAGAAGAAGAATTTCGTCTTCTTTTTTGTAATACGAATGACGACGAATGTCTTTGCCATTGGTACATTCGATATTGAACAGAGTTCGTGTACCATTCTCGCCGAGATATTGATCTGATTTGAGAACATTAAGCGAACTCGTACATGAGGAAAAACCCCACCAAAAAAATTCATCATCTTCTTTATGATCGGCACTCAAATCGAGTCGAACACCTCGGTAAACAGTCCGTTCGATCGATGGCAAACGCGAGAGACCTGTTAGCATCAATTTCAAATACGAAAACCACGGTTTTAGTTTGTGCCGATCGGCAGCACGTAGAGCTGCATTGAGTGCAAAATAGAGACATTGATTGTTCGGCTCCCATTCCATTGTATAGAGCATAATGGCCGCCGATTCATCGGTTGTGAGACCATCGGCTGGATATTTACATTTGAGTTTAGCTGTGTGAACTTTTCGACGGATATCTGGAAGAATAGGAATCAGTGACTGAGTCGCTTCTTCAAGAGAAACCAATGGCATTTTCTCGTAGCCTTCGATCGGCAAGAGAATCTCGTGTTTCTCTTCGACTAAATCCATAAAACGAAAAGTATTTGAACAAGTTGTTGTTTGTGCTAATTCATCGTAGACAATGTTAAGTAAAAGTTCGTTCGAAGCGAATTGTTTAAACAAACGATGACAGAACATTTCTGCATCATCGAATTTACCCATTTCGCGTAACAATCGGCTAAATGCAATGAACACCATGTCTCCCTCTTTTGTTGCTCCATATTGAGATTCAATCTGTTGAAAGAATGGTTTTAAATTCGACTCTTCGTCACAACAGAGTGCCAATTGAATGATCCAGATTTGCTCGTCGTTTAAATAAATATCGATTACTCGAAAGATTGAGCCAATCGAGAAGAGAATCTCTCGGTCATTTGGATAGTAACTCTTCGAAGTTATCTCACCAAATGGTTTGCTTTTGCTAATCGATGGATCTGCATCGATTTCGAAAAAGACTCGTTGAATCTCATTTGAAATCATCGAAGATTTAAGAAAATCTAATGTTCGATCACGATCAATCATTGTCGAGAAAAACTTATGAATCGACATGAAACATCCGATCATTTGTTTCCAAGATTCGATTTCATCATTCGTCATCAACTGACTTCGATAGACACGAACGTTTGTTTGACATCGACAATCGAGGAGTTGTTTATGCACATCTTGAACAAAGAATTCGAAGAAAATCAATTGTGAGATGTCCTGTGTTTGAATTGCTTCGTTGATTATTCGATCGAAACAAGTCATACGTGTGTACCACCAGAGAGCACGTTCACTCGTGTAGTTCGCTTCGAATTCTGTGATTAATTCGATGTCAATTTGAGATTCTTTGACAAGAGAAATCAGATTCGTTCGATCGGATTTAAATGTTTTCGAATTGAGAAGAATGTAGGAAACGAATTGTGAGAAAGCAAAGTCAACAATTGAAGATGTTTTCAATCGTTTGGATAAATCGATTTGAATTCGATTTAACAATTCATCAAGTCCTTTAGCAACAAATTTAATCTATTTAAATAATAAAACAAAAACACTTGATTATTACAAAGAAATTCACATGTCCTACTTTCGAATGTTGTTTTGTCCATTGATCGAAACCTTTCTGATCTTTTCTATAGACATAAATTCGTTTCAATTGTCGAAGTCGATGAATAAACGGTACGATTTGTTCGCCTTGTCGATCATCGACAATAAACACGACTTGTTCATTCGATGGAATCGATAGGATATATTTACCGCATAAATTCTCATCATCAAATATTTTCAATTGATTATCAATCAATCGAAATTCATCTTCAATATCTTTTCGACGCAATTCACTTTTCAACCAAACCAATCGATTGTTATTCAGTTTGTTTTTCACGTCATCATCACCGTGATCACATGTAGCATTCGTCGTATTTTGATTATTACCCATGTAAACGAAAAGAAATAGTAACAAAAAAAAACGAATCTCTATAATACGCTCGTCACTATAGTTGTCGCTATTGAATTGTTCATCTTATAAGTTTATTTACAGACGACAACAGAAAAAAACACACATAAGTGTCTTATAAAGTGCATACACGATGTATTGGAATGTCAATGCATTGAATTCGCCGTTGTTGTTGTCGACGTCGACGTCGTTTGATTTTTTTCATACAATTCGAAAGAGATTTTCGTATGTCATCAGTCGTAAGCAAACAAAATAGAATGCTCGAACATTGACCAAATGAAATGAATATTAAACAAATACGTGACGTATAAATAGGCATTGAAATCACTTGAATTTTAATGAGAACAAAAAGAAGAACACTGGGAAAATACATGAGAAATAGTATGAGTATTGGAATGATGATTAAACGAAAGAGACGCTGTTGTTCGAAAAGATTTCGACGAATATTTGTCGCCAATGAATTCGTTTTTATGTAGAATACTATTCGAATATAAATAAGAATAATAATTACTAATGGCACGAGATAGACCCATGATGATAGATAAAGAAAACCAAAAATGTCGAGCATTGATACCTATAAAAAAAAAGATGCATACGTATATTTTTGTTTGAGAAGAGAGAATTTGTCTAGACTTGACAAATATGACCGTCAGCAGAGTAGATAAATCGATGTTGAAGAAGAATTGGAAGAGCAAATGTAAATGAAATCAACCATTGAATAATAACAGTAGTAAAAATGACGGATTTCGATTTGAGATAACGTTTGTCGAATTGTATTGTTGTTAAAAGACGATAGAATGCTTGGAGACAAAAACTATGATAGAAAAGGCCACATGTAGCATCCGAAAGAAATGCACGAAATTCACATAATGAATCTTTTTCATTGACAATCAATTGATAAAAAGCTTGACTTGTACAAACAATATTGACACTGAAACCAGCTACGATTGAATTCAAGAGAAGTAATTTTGTTATTGTTCGAAATTGCCGATCCAAATAAGCAATTAGAATGAATATGAATGCGCAAATGGCACCGAATAGACCGCAAATTAATACGAATACTGATGAGAAGATTTCGAATGGATTCATGGTATATACTGACGTTAGTTTGATTTAGTTTCTTCCGAATGATGTTGAAGAAAAACAAGTTGAAAGTGTTTTAACATAGATATCTGGTTTAGATCAATCCATAACAAGAGAAATTAATCAAGTTAAAAGCTCGAAGTGATTTAGTGCGTTTTCATTGAACGGGTGCGACATCTTCTCTAGCTCTAGGGTGTGTTAATCAAAAACTGAATATTGTCAAATTTTTGAAATTTAATTTAAGTGTTGAAATTTAAAAAAAACATAATTTTCAATACGTAGGACATCTTGGCAACCGATTCGTACGTGCAAAGAAATAGACATTGTCCGTATTTCGAGCAACTTTAACTAGTACGATATCATTCCAATCGGTTGTATCCGTGTATAGTACATTAGCGTTATAACCAGGCTCATCACGATGGTCCAACTGGTTTCCATTGTTGAAAATCTGAATCAATACAGATCGTTATAGATGCAGTCGGTATACCTTTATAATGACGAGTGTTGCTTACAAGTTAATAATAATACGCATCTTGATAGTCGTTACCTTCTGGAAATCCACCATCTACACCACCAGCCCATAGTTCCATATCTCGATTATATTCCCAATTAAATACATTATGTATGCACTCAGTACTTCAAATTATTTGTTAAGAATTTATTCCTCAGGCTGTTATTTTCTTGATGAGAATCATCAATGGAATAATCGAAAACTTCGAGTTGGACTTTGAATAAATCATAATCAAACTCATTTGTTTGTTGTTCTTATTTTCGAAACAAGAATTTGTCATGAAAATTTTAAATAAATATTTGCAACGGGTAAAGTACAAGCACCCGGGATCTAAACATCTCGACTATATATATGCATCAAACCGAAAATTCTCGATTTTAGCTTACTAATTGCAGTATACTGAATAATCTTTGAACAAACTCATATAGACATTCAGAATAACATGAGTTTTTCTAATAAACTTGATTTTTTTAAAACTCATAGATAAAAAATGTTAATTAAATATGTTCCTTCAGGATCTACTGGCGGAAATGAATGTTCTGGGACGAAGAATAGTCGAATAAGTCTAAGTTTGAATGAGAATTTTTGAAATTTAGAGGCTATTTTACTCATAATATGTAGGAAATCTTTTCAAAGAATAGGGGAGACTTTTATTTTTTAAATATATAGAGTTATAGAAAAGGATTCGAAAAACAGGTTGTCATAGGAAAAGTTTCAAAATCATATGATGTATAGAGCCGAGGTGATTCTTGATTAATAATAGCATGTTTGTAGGTGAATGTATTTGTGAATTATTTTCCAATCAACTTTTCTACTTGATCTGATGAATAATCTGTTTCAGCATGATCAGTTGAAGTGAATTTTAATTGGACTATAATAAGAAGAGCATGTTTGAATAATTGCATCTATTTCCTTTACTTACTATCATCAGTCGTACGAGGACCACTAGATTTTGTTTCAGACTTGTCTGAAATCTCTCTAGATTCGTTTAGATGATCGTCTGTATTTATTTCAATTTTCTTGGGTTCTACTGTTGCTTCTGAACGAAAAAAAAATGTCAAATTATTTGGTAAAAGTTTTAATTTTGATTGATTATATATAATACCGTTATGTTGTTGCTCTTCATTTGATATTGTTCCTGAAAGAGAAGCATTATATAAACGTGAAAGTTTTCATGAAACAAATGTCACAAAATATTTTTATCGGAAATGTTAGTTGATAGTAACTGTGGAAAGTCAACCGTTTGCAAACGTTACCGCATTCGATAATGACAACCGCATTATTTGGTTAGATAACATCGGTAAAAAAAATAATTTTATATTTACCTTTAGATATAAAATGTTCAATTGTTCGCATTAAACAGTTTACTTCTTGTTTTAATAAACTAATTATTTTTTCACTATTATCACTTTCATGAAGAATTTCATTTGTAACATCCATATTGAGTTCTAAAAACAATTTCACATATTAATTGAGATTTTAAAAGAATAATCTATATAGAACGAGTCATATGAGTGTAATAAAATGCGCATACCCATTAATGAATTATGTTTTTGACGAAATTTTTTTATTTGGCTCGCAAATAAAAGTAGTTGACTGTTATTTTGATTCGAAAGAATTACTGATGCAGTATCGTTTATTACTGAAACAAATTGATCTTATAGGGAAATAAATTGAAATTAGAATAAATTTGCTATTGATTTATCATTTACCGCTATTTGTTGTTGTTTCTGCTGTTTCTCTAGATGATTCCACTTCTAGAAATGAAGTTTTCCTACGTCAATAACAAAAAAAACGTAATTATTTAACATACTCTCTGAATTCTCATAACGAATAAAATCTTTTAATAATTTATCAGTTATACTATTCATTAGGAATTTTGTTGTGACTACTGTCTTAGTATCTGCTGCGTTGAACAAACATAGCGGCTGATAATATTGACTCGTATTATCAAAAATTAAATAAGCACATAAGTGAAAATAAGATAGATTGTCACCAAATTCTAATGGCGGTAATTGTATTGAACCATTCATTTTCTGGTAAACATAGAATTTGATTGTAAATATCTTGCTAAAAAACGTCAACGCATAATTCCAACACCCAGGTTTTGATATTTCTTCAAAAAACTCGTCAATGGATTTTCCTTCAATCATATAATTGTCTTGTGAATATTTTTGTTTAATTGTTGCTTTAAGTTGTTCGCGTAAGGGTGAACCAGAAATGTCCTTCGAATCATTACGGCCATCATTCATAATCGTTTGTATTGATTCAAGTAGGCACGAATTCATTTCAGATACTATAGGATATTGTCGAAAAATAAATGGTTCAAGTAGATCAGATACGACATCATCTAATGGAATAGATAATGCCAGATAATGTGATAATAAATTTTTATGAAGAGCATATCCAAAAGCATGTTTAAAATGAGCAAGAAATGTTACAGATAAGATTTCTTCCTTCTCAGGCTTATTACATTCCCAAATTAATAATAGAAAACTAATGATAGCTTTTAAAAGAATAAATGAGTGAACTTGGCCAGGAGAAAAATGATTGATAGATTGATCATAATTGTTAAGAACTATGTCTTCTTGCTCTGTTGTTAACGATGATGCTATAGCAAAATGAGCTAAATCATACAGTGGATGATTCAATGCTGAATATTCCCAGTCAACAATAAATATTTCGTCATCAACATAATAAATATCTGATGGTAATAAATCATTATGTGATGATACTTTTTTCTTTCTTTCATGATCCACTATAAAAATAATCATTCCAATCATATCGCAATAATGCTTCCATTTTTCTTGTTTATCTGGTTTAAGTGCATTAAATGAGCGTACCAGTGTATCTCGAACAGATAAGACATTTTGAAATTCAGCCTTAGTTTGATAATTTTTTATAATCGTAATAATTTTTTCTAATATTGCAGTTTTTTCATTATCGTTGGTAATCATAGAAAAACGATTCTCTTCTGGTTTTAAATAACTGATCTGATAACCATCTTGATTGTATATAACATTCGTTCGAATTCCTTTTGCTTGTAACTCCTTCAAATTATATGCTTCAGTTTCACGTGAAAATGGCGGCCATAAATTTCCATTTTGTCGTATTAAATATATTTTGTTATTATCGCTTTTCACTGTTGCAAATTTGTTTGTTTGGCCGTGAATCATAGAATGTTCTGAGAAATTTTTTTGTTCTACATCCAACTTGAGTTCACGTAAGATGCACTCTAGTTTTTTTGTCCATATGCTTGAAGCTAATGCCATAATCTAAGAAAAAAGCAGTAGCGTATTATTTGAAATGTGAATTCAAGCTTATATTTTTCTTTTAAACATTGCCAATTTACTTACCGTAAACTACAAAAATGTGGGTAGATTCATAATGTAAAGTTACCTGTTATATACATCCTTTCGATTTATTTAGATCATAAATGATATTATATACATCTTTTCGAGGTATTTGGGTTGTAAATGATGTTATATACATCCTTTCGATTTATTTGGATTGTAAATGAGTTTATATACGTAGGCGTATGTAGGATATCTTTTCTCGTACATATTCCAACTAAAACAATTACAGATTCTGGTAGAGTTCGTCAAGCTGTATCGATTCTACTATTTATTTGTCTCTTTCAAATATTCATGAGTCGCAAAAATTTGCAAAAACTTAGTAAAAAGTCTTAATATTCTAATCTTTTATTTTTCGACTTTTTCTAATTCTTTTTGGCTACGAACGGTAAATTTTGTTAGATCTCACCGAATACTCTCGATTTCACATATCATTCATCAATTTTCGATGTGCCGATGTCGAAGAATGTTTTTATTTGAATTACAAATCGCTATTACTATAAAAAAAAAAAACTATTACTTGTTACAGCTAGTACTAAAACTTACTAGAAAATATTTTTTCGAATAAGATCGCATAGGTGCTTATTTTCAATGCTGAATCCAAATATCATTTTATCTTTGTTTGCCACTTACTTTTACCAATGTTAATAAAATTTAATACAAGTTTTTTTTGTAAAATTTTTATTAATATAAGGAAGAAATCAATTGTTCGTTTTTAGAACAAAATCGAAGCCAACGCAGACAAGTAACACTCAAAATATTTGATTATTTAGTTTTGATTTTCTTTTATTTAGTCTTTTTATCAATCTTGTCGATCATCCTCGAAAAAACAAAAGATTTTATTGTTAATTTTTCTTTTTGCATCTTAATCCACAAAATCTGTTATTGAATAAATTAAACTCATACTTCAATGATATAAGAATTAGTTTATTTCGCGAAAAAAAACAGAAAAAAATTTCCACCGGTGAAAACGAATTTAATTTCTCTTGATTTGACTTGTTGATTCATTCGATAATGCTGTTGAGATTAATTTATCAATTGCTGCTTGATAAGGATGAGCTGGTTGATTCGAATTGATTTCATCGTCTAAATAAACAAGAAGCATCAGAAATCAAAGCTCAAGATTTTATCCACAAATTGTGTTTTCAGAGTTGAATTTCAAATAAACATCATTTGCTTCTCGTATTCGGATTCGAACCTCTCTCATTCTCCTTCTTAAACAATTCGATTAATTTTTCTTACTAATTTCAATCGGTTGATTAACAATTTGCTCTAATTCACTTAATTCTTCCGTTAATTTCCAACACAACTCTTCTCGATCACCATAAACATATCTTCGACTCTGTTGTTTATTGACTAAAACCATATTTTCAATCTCTTCAATTTGTTCATAGAAACTTTCCCGAAGATATTTCTCTTCGCCAATATAAACAATTAAATCCGGCGATTGAGTCACTAAATTCAACAATTGAAAAGCTTGTTCTTTGAACATCAATACCACCGGTATCGACACATTATTATTCCCATCGCCAGTCATCGAAAAAATCCCATTATGCGATGTTTTCAATGATAGATTATAATCAAGAATAATGCCTCCACTGGCATTTCCCTGTTCGAGATACCGAGCTTTGTCAATGAACATGCAATCGCCGCGTCGAACGATGCCAACTCGAGCTCGACCCGATTGCTGAAGATTCGAACAAGCCGAAAACGGCTGCACAACATCTAATTGAGCAAAGATTCCTTGAGTTCGATGCAATTGCTTGCCGAATTGAGCTGTGGCAACAAGAAAACGAGTCGTTCGTCTCGAACGTGTTTGCACGAGAGGAACGACTGTCAGCGGCAAATGCCGATGGACATTTTCGAACGAATTCGTCGTTTTCATGAGCTCGACCATTTCCTGCATAAAAGCGAGACCGTTTTCCGCGTCGTCGATCGACTCAGCTGATGAAGCAACGTGAACCAATTGGATTTGCCCGTCGGCTAACGGCTGAATTCGAATGCCCATTTGTTGTAATTGGGAAATATGTTCGGTGTTTTCGGGCGAGAATTGCGAAGCCGTCAGACGAGTTCGAACGGGTTTTGCCGAGGAGATTTTGGTTTCAGTCATGTCGTGGTTGCCTCGAATGTTCTCTCTCAGCTGTTCTTTGTAATCATGCGAATGGAATTGCTGATCCATCGCTGGACACTGATTGATTTTGATTTTCTTGTCGTTTTCATTGAGAATTTTCGAGAGATTTTGTTCGCGAATTGAGCTGAATTTCTGCTGTTGAAATTGTCGTCGAAATGTTTCGTTATGATTTTGAAAACCGAAGAGATTCAACGGTAATAAATGAGCTTCGGTTGTGAAAAGAAATTGTTCGACATCGACGAAACGTGACGATGGAGATTCGTAGAGGAGATAGAGGTATTTGAAAGTTTCAGCGAGAACAAACGAGTCCATTCGGTCTTCTTTCTGACCCGTCGATACATCGGACAGCGCCGCGTATCCACACGGAACCCGTGCGTGTTGCTCGAGATTCGTGAGAATCGTTCGGCCAACTTCGAGATAATGCGGATCGCCTGTTGCTTTGTACAAAAAATAAGTCGATTCGACGAATTCCGGTCGAAGCGGATGAGAATTCCAGTGAATCCGATAATCAGTCGTAAAAGCTTCGGGAATAAACTTATGTTTTCTAACAACTTGATAGAGCATTTCGTGCAGTTCAATCGCCGATTTCAGATCGCCTGTCATCACTTGTAAACCAGGCCAAAACGCTAACAGTGCGTCCATGTGATTTCTCGACGATCGATACGGTTGATGCATGTGAACGTTAACCATCGCCACGCCACGTTGAACGTACGACATGATCGACGAGTAATGCTCTTCGAACCGATTGAGATAATCGTTGTTCTTCTCGCCTAGGAGAACGTACGCTTTGAAGAGATACTCGTAATAGGAGTCGATTCCCGCGCCAATGCCCGACTCTCGGACGACCCAATCGCCGGAATGAACATTGAGAATCGTGCCCATGAGATTCGATTGTCGATTTCGACGTTCCCAGAGATAAGACAGCGCGTGATCGGCGTATTTTTCGAATAGATCGTTGCCTGTCAAACGGGACAACGTCGCCCATTCAAGGATCAACGTGCCAGCACACGCTGTACAAGTGAAACGCTCTCGGTCGCTCTTCGACAGAGTTAAATCGATGCCATAGCGAAGATTTACACGTGGCAATGGTAAACCACTGGTTGTGTTGAAAGCAGGCAGGAGACGGAGAGCTAAATCATGAGCGAGAACGAGTAATTCATCGCGATACCAGGATAAACGCGACGGATGATGAGAATGAATGTATTTTGCACTGATATGACCGCCGAGAAGACCGCTGAAAACGAGAAAATGAAATTTTTTCGTTGGTTTAGCAAAGAATCTTTTACCCGATCATACGAATATTCGTTTCGAAAACTGAAACAACGACATCACGATCGAATGAAACGTGTTGAATCACTTGACGAACAGCTTGTTCGAACTCATCGAACATTCCCAACACCTGAAAACAACAAATTCAGCTCTTATTTCTTGTCGAACATCATCCTACTGCGAGAGAGTCCAAACTATCCACCAGTGTCAATGAAAAACTAAACGCAAAACAACAAACTTTTCATTTCAATTTCTCTTTGTTTTCACTTACTTTCCCAAAGCATCATCGATATCACCACGTGATGGTTCCGAACCACGATATCGCCCTTTACAACTATCGAAAAACAACCAAATTTCATCTTGAAAAATCAAACTTTCTCCTTTTCTCTCATTACCTTAACGGCATGAGTTCATCCGCAGGAAACGCGTATTTCTAAACACGAAAATGAATTTCAATCGAACAAACTAAACTGCTCGACAATACCATATAGGAGCCAAATGCATGTTTGAACATTTCAACAACTTGTAGACGTAATTGAGTTTTCTCATTCGACGTCATACTATCAGTTATTGTGACGAGAGTTAATAAGAAAATAATTAAACGGACTGTCATTATGGACATATGAACAAAAGTTTTTTTTTATACAAAATTGCACATCAACATTAGAGATTCATTCAGCAAAGAAGGAAAACATGAATGCAAAGCAAAAAGAACTTAACGTCATTTTATAAGTTCACTGACTTTCAAATAGTGATCGAACGAGTCAGATGTCACTACTGTATGCATTTTTCTCTCTCTCTTTCTCTTTCGAACAAAGAAGCAAATTCAATTCGTTGATATTTCGATATCCAACATTTATGAAGAGAAAAAATCGTAGCCCTTAAGAGGGCTGTTTGGGTACTTTTGTTGTATTGATGTTTTCTTAGATTTATGATCCGAAACCGTATAAAGTACGACCTTGTCGTTTGAGTGCATAGACAACATCCATAGCAGTAACGGTCTTTCGTTTAGCATGTTCAGTATATGTAACAGCATCACGGATGACATTTTCTAAGAAGATCTTCAAAACACCACGAACTTCTTCATAGATAAGACCGCTAATACGTTTGACACCACCACGACGAGCTAATCGACGAATAGCTGGTTTAGTAATACCTTGGATGTTATCACGAAGAACTTTACGGTGACGTTTGGCACCACCTTTACCTAATCCTTTACCACCTTTGCCTCGGCCAGACATTTTCTTTGTTTTTTAGTTTCTTAAACGAGTGTTTTCAATGTAAGAAATGATGAATAAATGAAGCACATCGACATGTGTTATATACAATCAACCGAACGCGATCACCCGTTGGTCAGTTAAGACTATCCATTTACGAACCAACCGAAAACAAGAGAACGAACGAAAAAATCATCTGTTCTCTCTCTCTCTGACCTTGAAATCAACAAACTATGCATAATCTCGTCTCGCTTTTTCTATTGGTCATAGAATTTGTACATACTCCGGACAACAGAGAGAGACAAAGAGAAAGCAACTATTCAGTTTTATCGTTAAGACAAAATCCAACATTTTTGAATGAAAAAAATCGTAGCCCTAAAGAGGGCTGTTTGGGTTCGTTTAATCCAAGTTCATGATATTGAATGTGTGCTTATTTAGCACTGGTGTATTTGGTAACAGCTTTTGTACCTTCGGATACAGCGTGTTTAGCAAGTTCACCAGGTAATAAGAGTCGAACGGCGGTTTGAATTTCTCGACTGCTGATTGTCGATCGTTTATTGTAATGAGATAAACGACTTGCTTCAGCGGCAATACGTTCAAAGATGTCATTAACGAACGAATTCATAATTGACATGGCTTTCGATGAAATACCTGTATCAGGATGAACTTGTTTGAGAACTTTGTAGATATAGATCGAGTAGGTTTCTTTTCGACGTCGTTTGACTTTTTTGTCGGATTTACCGGCACCAGCTGCTCCTTTTGATGTTTTGGTAACAGCTTTTTTTGAACCTTTCGACGGTGTTTTTGGTGGCATGTTTTTCAAGCGAACTTGTGTTGAGAACGAGTGTTGATTTTTTTCGATATACGAATGAGAGGAAGAAAACGAACGTCTCTTCGTTCTTATATGCCTCGTATGTTGTTAGTTGAACAGCCAATCGTTAACGTTGCTTACCGATTGGTCGAAAAAGTTGTTCACTAGCTCGACGTATAAAAGGCGAGGCAAGTGCGTGCAATGAACTTTATATCATACATTCTCTCAACACACATTTTTCGTCAAGTACTAAACAAATCAAGACACAATGTCCGGACGTGGTAAAACTGCAGGAAGTGGCAAAGCTCGTGCTAAAGCCAAAACACGATCATCCCGAGCTGGTCTTCAATTTCCAGTCGGCCGTATTCATCGTCTTCTTCGACGTGGTAATTATGCCGAACGTGTCGGTGCTGGTGCTCCAGTCTACTTGGGCGCTGTTCTCGAATACTTATCGGCTGAAATTCTTGAATTAGCTGGCAATGCTGCACGTGATAACAAGAAGACACGTATCATTCCACGTCATCTTCAATTGGCCATCAGAAATGATGAAGAATTGAACAAATTGTTATCGGGTGTTACAATTGCTCAAGGTGGTGTCTTGCCAAACATTCAAGCTATTCTCTTACCCAAGAAGACAGCTGAAGGTCCAGTTGCAACACCAGCTGCATCTGGTTCAAACAAGAAGAAAGGTGATAAACCAACATCATCAGGTTCAAAAGCTGCAGAAAAAGCTTAAATCTGCTTGACACAAATTTAAATCAAAGAAAAAAATAACATCTAAGATTTAATCTTAAAACCCAACAGCCCTCTTTAGGGCTAAACATTTTGAATTCACAAATGTATTTTGTTCGTAAAGCAGAAAAAAAACAACAACAACAATAACTTATGCTAAGAGTTTTTCATATCCTTTCGGTGGATAATCAACAATTGACAGATCAGTCATGATGTCTAACGCTCGTTTGACATAACCGGTTCGATATTCGAGTTCATTTTTTAATAAATTTTTCACTTCATCGACAACATCTTTGACGTGAACTGTTGTCGGTCCTTCACGGTCGCAACTTTCATCTTGTTTGCCACCTTCGCCGACTGTTGGCACGTAGAGAGCGTGTTGAAGATTGAATACTTCAGCCCATCGTCGAAAATTAAACGACAAAGCTTGACAACCATAGGGATTGATTTCAAATAGAACGGCGCCTGGTCGCATGAACATTGCGTTGGATAGACCGGCGCCATGAACACCGATTAATAAACGTATCGAACGAGCCATTCGAACGGTTTGATAGAGACTTTTATCGAAATTGAATTGCTTTGGCCAAACGCGTAAATACGGATTCGAATGGTCGGGAAATGCGTCTAATAAACCTTGAACAAGTGCGTCAGCATTTGGGATTTCTCGTCGACCAACACCGGCACGATTTAAAACAACAATCCATTCGCCTGTAAAATCATCGGTCGATGAGTTTTTAACTCGTTTCGAGGCACATTTTTCATTGCACACAGGTATTCGTTCTGTTCTTTGTGTATTTTGTAATTGTCGTTGAATGTTTGTGAATTCAAATTTCGATTGAAGGTCAAAATGATATAAAATCCATTCAGAATTGGCTAAATAAGCTCGACGATAGTTTTGTGTTGGCATAGGATAAGTTGCATATTTCCTATACGGATAATTGTATCCCCACGAAGCCGATCGACTCATTTTAAATCCGGGAAAAATCATATAACTAAACATAATATTGGTTTTGTTGAATGATGCGTATGTCAACAACGGATAGCTCGATTCCATCGACTGAATCATCAATTCCCAATCGCGAGTGAGATCGTACGTTCCGTCTGAACGTCGTTTATAATTCGCCCAGTTTTCTGAACCGGCTTTTAATAATTCAGTTGGGTAATAAATTTGTATTTTGTCCGGATTGATGTACGATGCATGATATTGGCATTCGGCTATTGTCCAAAACCGAGGACCTAACATTTCTAAGAAACCATGAGCATAATTAGCATCGGGTGGCGCTGCAACAAATGTCGGCTGAGTTAAAATTGCAGTGAGATTAAACGTTTGAAAGAAATTGGTGTCGTTGATGAGGATTAGATCGATTGTATGTTGAGGAGCTGTGAATTTTGTTCGAAGTTTTTTCTCCGATGGGTTTGGATAGAAATAATATTCATCCGTGGCGGAATTGTAATAGATATTCGAAAGAATACAATATTCGCCTGAACGAGCAAAATCGGTGTTTGAAGTATTCGAACATTCCCATTTCGAATAGGGATATTGTGGAGATTTGGAATATTTTGTGAATTTAATATAATCTTGTTTTAATGGCGAGATTTTAATGTCTTTTGTTCGTATAGTTAACGGTTTTTTAATGTGTTTTTGCTGTTGATCGCGAATTTGTATGTAGAATTGACATTCTTTGTAAACTTTCGATGAAATCCAACCGTCGATATAATTATTTGTGATGACATTTGGATTAGAAAATTGATAAATTGTTCCTTTTGAAAACGTCCATGAAACTCGATTGAAACACAAAGAAATAATTACGATAATTGTTAGAAAGAAAATTATTTTCACGTAACTCCGGTTTGACATTTTAAAAAAAGAAATAGTCACGATATTAGTAGTTTACATTTCTCTGCAACGTACTTTTTTCTTCTTCTTTTTCTATAACACTCAAAAAAATGTCCTTTTCATTTTTTTTCCTCCCATTGAGGGTGAAAAAGAAAAAAAAGTTACCTTAGTATCGACAGAGCAAACAATCAAAACGTGCTGCGTAAGAGCATGAACACAAATGTTGCAAAGATTAAATAGAAAATAATCTGGTAATTTCTGATTTATGAATATTTAATAATATAACAACAATCGAAGTAAGTCGTTTGTGAAATGAATTAAACAATGAAAAAATTCGACAGGAATGCGATTACTTGCACGTGATGGAAGATCGTGACAGAATGCATACAATGCCTATTCAAATAGACACAGAAACTGATTGAACTACAGATTTATTGATTTTTTTTGACAAGGTAAAAAGCTCACATGTTATATTGTTAGTTAATTAAAAAATCGAAGAAGTAATTGAGAGCAACATATTTCTTATTATTTTTTACGAAAAAAAGGTTAATTCTTACATTTTTGGTGTTATTACATCGATATTCATTTAATTTAAAAGCAATAGTAAGACGTGTCAAATCAGTTTTATTGGTTTGATAAAAGAAAAAAAGAAGAATACGAATTTCGTAGAAAATTAGTCACTAAAACTGTGGCGCTGATGGCTGGTAGTAGCATGAGAAAATCGTTTGGTTTCAGGTGAGGGTGATTCATCTGAAACACTGACAGCATCACCTTCGCTCTCATCTTCAGTCGAAATATGCGGAGGATTGGATGAACGTTGATTTGGATTTTTCGGCTTGTTTTCGTTGTTGGTTGTCGATGGAGGAGCTGAAATGTGAGATAGAAAAATTAGACGAGAAATGAACATGAATGAGATTTTACAATGCGAGCCGTTGGTATTATTGTTGACTGATGAAAAACGATTTGTATTTGTTGGTTTTGGAGATGGAGTTCGCTCGTCTAACAAAAAAGGATAAACAAGAAGAAAAGTTAAAATCAACATTTGATTTGTTTTGTTTTCTTAACCATCAGAGTCGAGATTTTGATTCGATGGTTTTGTGTAATTGAAAGTTGAACCTGGTTGTTTACCATTGATAACAGTCAATGATGGACTGGAATTTTTCGGAAGAGTAACCGATGGTGATTCGTCCGACGATACTTCTTCTGCTCGTTGATGCGAGAAATTTGTTTTGTTATTTGTCGGAGATTTTCTTGTTACGATTGGCGGTTCAGGTGACGAACCTTCGGACGATAGTTCTTGCGTTCGTTTGTGTGAGAAATTCGATTTCGAATTTGTTGGAGATCGTTTAGGAATAGGTGGTGGAGGTGGAGATGGTGATGGTGAATGATGTGGAGGGACTTTCGGCTTATCCGTTTGACGAGATGGTGATTTCGATCGAGAACGAACACGTTCGATATTTTTCTTAATAAAACTTTCTTTAGGTGCAATTTTTTCTAATTCCAATAATTTCGTAATTCGTTGTTCGTATCGACATCGTCGACAGGGTCTCGTATTTTCGATTTTCACAATCGCAATCAACGCTTTTTTGCCACCAACTGGCGTGTAATTTTGACATCTCGATTCGCAACAAACGGATAGTCGATCTTTTATCACTCCGTTGAGATAAAACGCAAATGCAAATGGATAATCTGTGTGTCGTCGAGATGCAAACGTAAACGTATCTGATACAAGAGAGAGAAAAAAAACAACAACGATCAATTTTTCTTTTTCCTTCAAAACAAAATCTCGGTTATTCACCATTCGGTCGAAAAAATCCTTTGATAACCGTCGAATTCTCTCCTCCACAATGTTGTTGAAGTAGTAAAATTTCATCGCCTTCAGGCTCGAAATAACCTCGATCATAATCGATATTCAAATCCGGTCCAATGTATTTCATTGTTACAAGGCATCGCTCGTCCGGATTCAAAAGCTAAGCAAATAATAGAATAAAAGAAGAATGAAAAAAATAAAATTTTATACTTTCGGACTGACAGCACGACGCAGTAAGACATTATGTATTCGTGTTGGTTGATTTACGCGTGAAGAACGTGTCGAACTTTTTGCTTTGCTCGTCTAAGAAATAGTTCGTAAAACAAAACTTCAACGAGGATTTTCTTTTTGTTACTCGACGTGGTCGTGCGCTCGATACATTTCTCGGTGGATTTGAGTTAAAAAATGGATTACTCTGTCGATTAGAAGTTTGTGGTCGCTTTAACTGCGCATTATTTCCCTTCCGAATGACATTTCCTTGTCTATCAATCTGAAAAAAAACAACACACATTTTCTTTTTTTTTATTTAAAATCAATTGACACACATAGCCTGTTTGAACTAAATGTCGTCGAATATGATCTTGATTGAGAATATTTCTTAATTGTATTATTGTTAATTCATTTGATTCAGTACTGTAAATCGAAAGAAAAACGACCAATTCTTTGTTATTGTACAAGAAGAGAAACGGTTTACTCGGTTTCCGACATGGTTTTGATTGTTGATTGATCGTTCTGTTTGAATGAAAAATACTGACGACAAAAGCGATTCGTCTTTTTTACCAATCATACGAGAATAAAAATGTTGACTACTTTTTTCTCTTTCTTTCTCAACGACGTAAACATTTTTGAAGAAGAAAAAGCTCGATATTTTTAACAAAAAACCGCATGCAATCTCCATGTAAAAGAAAAGAAACGAAGAAAAATTCTTCGTCTTCTTCTTCCTTGCAAATCATTTACATTTTTCTCATTGAGCTTAACAAGGATTCATTTCGAATCTTCAGCAAAGAATGGAATTTCAATTAACAGTAGTGATTTTGTTCAAATTCGTAATTATATATTTGTGTACAAATTGCAAAAAAAAAGAGAAGAAAAAAAAAACGTTGACGGTCAATATATGTGAGAAGAGAAATAGAGAGAGAGAGCTAAGAATTAATCTTAGGCACTGCGATGAATCGACAATGACTAGAACAGAAGGGCAGCAGATGCAGAGGTTTTTCTTTCTTCCGAATGAACTTGCATTCGAAAAAGCCGAGCGATCAACACTTATTTTTAAAAAACAAAAGAAGAAGTAAACAATGACGAGATGATCAACGAAAACTGGCCATTTCATAATGGGCAAATCGATCATCATCGTAAGCAGGTGCAGGTGGTTGTGATACCGGTGGTGGTGCTTGTCGATAGTAGTCCGGAGTGACCGTCGATGGTCGCCGTTGAAGAAGAAGACCACCTGAGACTGTTGGAGCGCCATAGCGATTGGCTGAAACTTGCGATGGTGTTCGTTGAGGTAGAAGATGCGTTTGTGTTATATCATTAACAAGTGGTGACGATGGAAGCGGACGTGGTGTCGTTATAGTTGGCATTGTGCCTGACGGAGGATTCATTTGTGGCATATGAGCAACTAAGGAAGCAGTCGGACGTGGAGGTACGTAGAGATTTTCGTTGTTGAGATCATTTTTTTCGTCTAATTTCGGATGTGTTGCATTCCAGTAATTATCTAAGAAATTCGAGAGAGTATTGCATGCGTCTTCCAATTGATTTTGTTCTAAGACGAGATCAAACATATCCTTGAAAAAAAAAATAAATTGAATGTTTTTATTTTCAAATCATGACAAATATTTACAGTCGAACATTGAGTCAATTTATCAGCAGCTACTAATTGTACATTTAAATTTCGATGTTGACTTTTGCCTCGAGATTTAATTAGCTTTTGGAGAACTTTAGGTGACGATACTTTTAAATAGATAATAATCGGTGCTAGTGATGTTTTTTGTAATTGTGCCGGATGATTGATCGTATCACAATCGAGTACAACTAATTGTAAACTTCGTGCTAATTCGAAAATTCGTTCGATTTCATCGTGAACTTCTTTGATGCCTGTCGAACGTGTTGTGCCCATCGGACTATTGAGATTCGATGCTGTTGTCGTTGCATTACTCGTTGGATTTGAATTGCCACCACGTTCGATCAACGCAATCTTCGATGGATTATTCAAAAGGCCACGTTTAGCCAACGAAATATCTGCCGTAACTCGTGTTATTATAATTCGACCTTCGTAACGATGTTTAAGAAAATCGAAAACAGCTTTTTGCATCATATCAGTTACATCGTAGCCTTTTAAAGACGGACCAACAAGTACAACAGGACGCATATTTGGCACAACATCATAAGGAGTTATATTCGAAGCCTAGAGTCAATAACAATTCGAATATTCAATGAATAAAAACAAACTGTTGCATACTTTTTTGAAGAAAGGTTTTTTCTTATCTTTACTAATTGTATTTATGTTTAATTTTGATTTAGCTAGACTATCACCATCACCATCATTGCCTAATGCATCATCGCCAAAGCCTGGAATATTCTGATCAATTAGATCCAGACCTAAAACAAACACACACACACACGCACATTCTTGAGAATACCAAACAAAACAACAAGTATCTCTACTTTGTGACGATGCTTTCATTCTTGGAGCTGTATTCGCTAATGATTGTGGTTGATTTTTACTTTTCCGATTCGATTGTATACGAATCGTTTCTAATTTCGCCGGACTCGGAATAAATCCGAGCGGCGCATCGACTTTAACTAATCGTCCAATCCACCAATCATTATTAAATTTATCTTTGATATGCAAAAATTCCTTGGCTGGAAAGGCAATTGCAGCTTTAGCTATTGGACAAAGATCGTCAGGCGATGGAACATAATCGATATTCGTTCGTACAGCAAACGCAACTGGCTTCGTTTTGCATCGTTCGAGTGCGTCCGTTGCCGAACGTGTTTGATCTCGAGGTTTCAATGATGTTAGTGTTGATCCTCCAGTCGCTGTTGTTGTTGCTTCTCGATCTCGTTCGCCTGTATCATCGAGACTTTCAGATGACTGTTGACTATAATTGGATTCAGCTGAACCCTAGAGAGAAAACGAGTTCATTTCTAATCAAATCTTTTTTTGACATCGATGGAAAAAGAAAAAACGTAAGAAAACGAAAACTACGAACCAAGATTAACTGGTTAACAACTAATGCAAATTGCATTAATCGACTAACTAACTATTCATGTCTCGTTTTTTGTCTTTTGTGTCCATCTGCTTTTGCTTTCTCAAACCGTATTTAAAATCAATTTGTTTTGCTTTCTGTTTTTTTTTCTCTGTCAAAAATTCATAATCAAACGAGTTTATTCGCTGATCCATTACTAATCGATTTGGTTTTCATTTTAACATACATGTTTTTCTCTGTCGACAGATAATTGCTGATGAAGAGAATTAGTACTACTGGAATATCGGTTATTGTCATCCAGAAATCGATGTTGGGCTAAGCGAAAACGTGAAGGAGAAGAACGACGACGTCGACGATCTGACATTTATCAAAACAACAATGTTTTCTCTTTATTCTCTCATTTTTGCTCGAATAACGGTAACAGATGGTCTCATACAGACCAAAAATCTCCAATTAGAGGACAACAGCCTCGTTTTTTTTTTCTTCATATTAGTCAACGAACTTCTTACGAGAACAAGAGAACAAAAAAAGAAAGAAATACGGGCGCGCCTAGGATCGAGTGATGATGCAAAGAAAAATGCTCAAGACGAATCAATTTTTTACGTTTTCTTGGCACCAACTGTTTCAACACATAAAATCAATGGACAGAAAAAGGGAAAGAAGAAAAAACGAGCTTACCGAATAAGCACTATCAGCTGAATATTGTTTGATATTTCGAATAGATGACATAAGCATTTTGAGACTTTCTCATTCTCACATGAATCGATCGATATTGTTCTTTGAGTATTTTTTTTCTTAAATGTGCATACACATCTCTATCTTGTATTGACGATGTGAGAAATAGAATTGCATCGTTAATGTGTACAGCGTAGGAAAAGAAAATTGTTTATCGTATTCTGGTTGATTATGAAAAAAAAAGGAAAGGAAAAACTAGAACATCAGAGGAAGGGGGGAGAGAATAACAGGAAGGAAAGCATTCTCCTGACAATCACTGTTAGAAGAGGAATCTATTCGATGACATTTTTTCCCCGCTCTCTCTCCCTCTCTCCCTTCCCCTTCTCTTTTTTCCGCTATTTTTTCCTCGTTCTGCTATCTCACAAACTAGGAGATTCTTGATTACAGCAAATAGGTGTCTATGAAAGCGCGTTCGTCAAACGACGAGACCGAACGCGCATGCTTGTTAATTCTGTACACGCATCAAATAGAAGCAAAAGGAAAAAAGCCGAGAAGCAGAAGCAGCAAATGAATGATTTAGCTTCGTAAATACCCCCAAAAAACGAGAAGAATATATGCGCGAATGGCAAGCAAATCTATGCCGAATCGAATTGCACTCATATTATCAATCTAACAAAGCAAATGATTTGCTTCGTTCTGTTGCTCTTAAGATTATCGAATAAAAAGAAAAAGAAATTTGTTTTTTAACTAAACTCAAGCCTAATGGATTTCTCGTATTAATTTAATTAAATGTCAATTCTATTAAGCATCAATTTGTTGTGTTCTTTTTTTTCTCAAATCAAAATATGCATACATACTTGTCGATAGATACTATTTGAATCCGATGAAACACTGCTATCCTGTGTTGTTCCAGGACCACCTAATCTCGATGATAATTTCTGAAAAATACACAAATAAATCAAATGAATGTGTTCAGGCTTTCGTTTACCTTCGGATGAAGTAAATCTCGATGAGGCAAAGGATTCGTATTAGGCCGACTAGTTGCCGTTGAATTGAGATCAATATTATTCGTACTATTCGCCATTAAGACCATTTTTCTCAATCAAGAAACTCATCTTGACTTCGAGAGAAATTACAGATAGATGAATACAACAAAAAAAAATGCGAAGAAAAAAGAAATCTCGAGTCTACTCGACGATTTTCTATTCGGATATCTCAATCGTTGTCTGTTTTGTTTACACGTTCAGAGACTGATTGTTAGAGTAACCATTCCACAAGGAATTTCTGTCCTCTACATGTTCTGTTTCTCAACAGCGAGCGAACTCTGGCGAATTACGGAAAACCCTCGTGGTTGCTTGTTTCTTTACTATTTGTATTCGGTCGGCGACACCTGCAGGAACATACGTAAAACTATAATTCTTCAATTTCTATCGATCGATGACTTTTTTTGCCATATATTCAATATATTTGTTTTACTGACTATTTGAATGTCTTTTTTCTTCTTTTTTCCAGGAATTTTAAAAGGCAAATAAATCTACAGATAGGAGCACACTCCCGAATGTTTGCAGAAATGGAAAGTCAATCGAAACTTTAAAAGGAACTCTATCGTCGAAAAAAAATAACTGTGTCATTGAGAACGAATCTTTACAAAAATTTTACAGTTTCTTTTTACGACAGAAAAAAATGCAGTATGGTTATTTTGGGTTTTTATACGTTCGAATCAGTTTAAAAAAATAGAATGTTAACTTATACGTTCTACCATAATGGTCTTCATAATATTCATATCTATGTTGTCAATACAGATAATCAAACAGATATTCATCAATTAAAACAAACAATCAATTTTATTAATCGACTTGTTCTCAACGAGCATCTCGTTCGTTTTCTTGATCTTGGTCAACCTCCATCGAGTGCCAAAGATTTCGGTTATACAATGACCAATCGTGCTTTAACTTATTTCTATAATCAAACATCGAATTTATCATCACCTTGTCAACATATAACATTTATCAATGGTGATAATTTCTATTCACGAAGTTTAGCTAAACAATTACTTGTTCATATGCAGAATCAAGAAGATATCATCGATTGGGATTTTATTTCTCATCATTTTTGAAAGCACGTAATCCGCATTTCGGATCTGGCGAAGGAACGTGTTCGATGACATCAGATGAAGCTTTTGTTACACAAGCTGTTGAACTTGCAAAAACGTCAGTGATTTTAAGACAAACATTTCTTTTTTATCAATAAAAAAAAGCTCTTTCGATGACTCACCTATGCGTCTCTTCTCAACGGGCCACGTGACGTCATATTTTTTACCACTTGCGCAAGTTGGTGAAGAAAAAACAAAATTATGTGGCATATAAAAAGCATTGTATTCTTTTTGTGTTAACTTTTATTCGACTCAAATGGCTTCATCAATAACTGTTGAAAAAGTTAACCGACCGGAATTAGCTAAACATGATTCGAGTATTCTCGGTGAGTTTTTGTTTTGTTTTAGTGAAAGAACTTATTTAAGAGTTAACATTTTTATTTAGATCTTGTTTTTGTCATGGATTGTACGGGATCGATGGGTTCTTATATTGAAAGTGCAAAAGAAAATATTCGTTCAATCGTTGAAGAAATTGTTGTCAGTGAAAAAAGTGATGTCCGATTAGCATTAATCGAATATCGTGATCATCCACCACAGGATATGTCGTTTGTTACACGTGAACATGATTTCACGTCGAAAGTTAATGAGATGAGAGCTTGGCTGGATGCTTGTTCAGCGGACGGAGGCGGCGATCTGCCTGAAGCTGTTGCTGATGGTTTACATGCGGTTTTGAAACTCTCATGGCGTGATGAATCAACGAAAATCTGTGTGTTGATTGCTGATGCACCACCACATGGACTTCAAGCCGATGATACTTTTCCTAATGGTTGTCCAAATGGATTCGATCCGATTAAGATCGTTCGAGAAATCGCTGCAAAACACATTACACTCTATGTTGTTGGTGTGGAACCATCTATTGGTTAGTTTCTTTGTTTAAACGAGAGTAAAACTATAGTTTTCTTCTTTTAGTTCCTTATCGAGATTTTTTCATGTCATTAGCGTATATCACCGGAGGACAATACGTACCAATGATAAATGCTAAGCTTTTAGCTCAAGTTATTGTTGGTGGTGTTCGTGAAGAGATTACTTTGGAACGTTTAATGCAATCGGCTCAAGAAGATATTAATCGTGAAATGCAACGAGCTGAAGCTGAAGGTGTTGATGAAAACGAAAAAATCAAACGAATTAATGATATTTTTTCGTCGAGAAATATCCGTTCACAACAAATGACAAATACTTTCGGTGCTTTTACAGCAATATCAACTGGCTATTATTCAAAATGTGCTGATATGAACGAAATGAAACATCAATTTTCCACCTATTCATCGCGTCCTACAAGTGGTCCTATTTTCGGTGCACCACCAGTACCAGGTACTTCAAGTCTTTTTGGCACTTCGACAAATCCAGCGCCTACACCTGTTTTCGGTGCACCACCAGTACCAGGTACTTCAAGTCTTTTTGGCACTTCGACAAATCCAGCGCCTACACCTGTTTTCGGTTTTGGTACAACACCAATGCCAGGTACTTCAAGTGTCTTTGGCACTTCGACATATGCGGCACCTACAAGTGGTCCTATTTTCGGTGCACCACCAGTACCAGGTACTTCAAGTGTCTTTGGCGCATCGACAAATCCAGCGCCTACAAGTGGCTTCAGTTTTGGTGCACCACCAATGCCAGGTACTTCAAGTGTCTTTGGCGCATCGACAAATCCAGCGCCTACAAATGGTTTCACTTTTGGTCCACCATCAGTACCAGTCGCAACGGGTGCTTACGATTCTTCAGTAAATATGCCGCCTACCGATGTACAATACGCGAATCAAACATATGAATTGGCCGAAAAAGATTTCAGTCAAGCTCAAGCAACACGTGTCTATCAAAAGTGGCAAAATCGTCATAGTTAAGAATCTGTTTTTTTTCTTTGCTTTTAATAAATTCAATGTGCATTCAATGAAAATAAGTCAAACATCATCTGTCAATCTATTGTGAATATAGTCCTTGAATATGATTGCTAGTCATTTTACCTTCTTATTCTCTTTTCTTTCGTCCTGTTTTTTTTCTTGTCGCTTATTCTCGCATTTATTCAAGGCTCTGTTTTTTTTCTTCTTCACTCTTTACTCAACGTGTTGATAAAACACACTGTCTCGTGCGTATTTAACGATGAAGTCTAAATTTGAATTTCTACCAACGGAAATATTCTTCGAAATTTTCGACTATCTAACTACATTCGATATTTTCTATGGATTTATTCATTTAAACCAACAATTCGATCATATTATCCATTCATATCCAATTCAGTTAGATTTTCAAGATATTATTCGACGTAAATTCGACATCATTTGTCAATCAATTCATCCTAAACAAATAATTTCTCTTTATCTCTCCGAAGAATTAATGCCCGATCAAGTTCAATTATTCCATCAATATTTTCCATTATTTTCTGAACAATTTCTTTCATTGAAAAAATTCAAATGTCTCAATACATCGTTCATTCTTCCATCACTTCCCGTTACACTTTCATCAGTCACAATAAAAACCTATCGAAAAACATCCGAAACCGATCAATCAATTGTTCGAATTCTTCGACAACAAAGTCAACATTTAACTTATTTAGCTATCGATGGTTCCTATGCATTTCGTTCGATTGATGTCACGTTTCCTCGTCTAACTCATTTCATTCTCGATTACTGTACTGTCAGTGAATTTCATCGAATTCTCACTCAAATTCAATCGCCACTAATTCTCTTGAAAATCTACTTCGACAAAGAAGATACATTTACCTTACCAAATTTTCAACAATTGACAAATTCACTTCAATATATCAGTATGATTTTTAGTGAAGGTAGAAGAAACATTTCTTTTTTTTTTTCTTAACATTTAATCAATTGATTTCCCGTTAGAATTAACATTATCATTTCAACAACTAATCAATTGTATATCCGTTTTAATCAAACTTAAATCATTCACAGTTCAAGCAACTGGTGAATTCAATCTTCTCGATGGTCAACTCTGGCAAAACTATCTCGCTCAAACTTCAATTCAAAAATTCAATTTCAAATTTACTCTTGCCAATGACATTCCCTGTCCTCAAGATAAACAAACTCTTCTTCAGTCATTTCGTTCGTCGTTTTGGTTAGATGAACATCATTGGCATACAGCTTGTGAAAAAGGCCAATTGAAATCAAGTCGTCCAACGATCTATTCAATACCTTATTTTCAATTACCATTTATTTTCTATCCAACAAATACCTTTCTTCCGATTTCAACTTGTGAACCTGAACTCTATTCTTGGAAACAATCGATTAATTTAATTCTCACATTTCATCGAGCAATATCTCTTCCAACACGTCGATTTTCATCGGTTTCTGCATTGACTCTTCTAACATCGTCGATACCTTCGATTGATATTCTTCAGTCAGTCGTTGATCTCGACGAAATCCTCGAACTCGACATTTCCTTAGTCAAATCACTTTCTCTCGATGATCTTCAAAATCTTCTCGATCAAATGCCTCGATTACGAGCCATCAAAATGCAATTCAATCCATTATACTATCCGCCATTGCACATCTATTCCTATATTCTTATTCGAAAAGATAAAGAAATGTCCGTTCTCGATGAAAATAATATTCAACGATTTCTTTATCTCTTCTATCATATTAAATATCTCGAAATAACCATTCGATCCAAAGATATTCTCATTCAACTACTCAATCAACTTCATTATTTAGAACGGATTAAAATTTTTTGCTATCAAAATTCATTGAAAAATATTCATCAGCAATGGTTCTATGAAAATATTCCTCGATTGAAAACAGTCAAATTTACTTATCGAATAACGCCGAGTTATCTTTTCCTTTCCATCGGCGATCCAATCGTAATTCTTGTTTTATTAACAACAAAAAATATCAAATATCTTTTTTTTCTAGCGCAAACCTGTCGATACAATAGTCGCCAAGAACAAACTCAAACTCAAATCTCATTCTCGTTGTAAACTCCAATAACAAATAGACATTATACATAAATATTAGATTAAAAATCTCGATAGAATCATCACGTTTCGAAGAGAGAAAGAGAGAGAGAAATAAACTCATACCGAGTCATTTTGTAAAAAATGTTTTCTCTATTAATAATGGGCATATATTTTTCTTCAATAAAAGGCAATGTTTATTTATATTTCACTGAAGATAGTCTATCGGTTGAATATTATGATTGCCTATATCATCAATCGTTTCTCTATTGTCGTCGACCGGAAGGATCTTTGAATTTAGATCGAGAACATACGTGGACATGTTTTCATCAAGGTGTAAGACATCGATTCAAGGATATGCATAAGCGAAATATCAGTGTAAATACGATTGTTTATCAATGGAAATCAACATTGGAAATGGCTGATCGATATGCTCGATATCGACGTGAACCAAACGACGAACACGATGGATTTATCTGTCAATGTAAAGGCAATTCACAAGCATTTGGTAAATTCTGCGAATATATTTATCCAATTGGTGAAACTTTCGAACAAACAATCAACGGTGAACTTGAATTACGTAAATTATCATTCGATAAATACGTTCTTTTCACTGATATTCTCTGCTACGAAACATTACAATGCAATTCCGGTTTATTATGTCTCGATTGGCGTGATATTTGCGATGGTCTTCAACAGTGTATGTTCGGTATCGATGAAATCAATTGTGAACATTTAGAATTCAATGAATGTGATGAAAATGAATATCGATGTATGAATGGCATGTGCGTGCCAAATGAATATTTTCTCGATGGAGATTATGATTGTATGGATATGTCGGATGAAAAGCCTGATTTCGAAAATCATATTTGTCCGTTCGAACAAGTTCGATTGGAATGTGACGAGAGATTTTGTTTGCCATACGAATGGTCATGTGGCGATGGGCAATGTATTCGTGATCGACTAGCATTTCGTGGTAATCTGTTGCATACATCGATTTGTCATAGTCAGCGTGATCAAGTTTTTCTTTGTGAATTCATCGGCACGAAACCGATGTGGACATTAGACAATGGGAAATGTTATCCTTCGAATGATCACCAGCATAATCTTACTGATCGATGTCTTTATTTTCTCAAATGTTCATTAACAGCTGGATTAGAAGCATCATGTCCTTGCAATGATACTGACAGTTGTCTATGGTATATGCCTCGTAAATGTCTATCGGCGAATATTTTCTATCCTGATCGAGCTGTTTTAGCTCCGTATTTGTTCACCTATTTTGATTTGGATTTTTATACTGCAGGATTGACAGCTGTATCTCTGAGAGTGAATGGGACAATTTTATGTCGAGGAAATTTATTCGAAATCGACTCGGATGTGATGTTCATCGGAGATTATGAACGAGAACGATTCGAAATCGAGCAATGTTCTACTCTTCTGCTTAACAACCAATCTCAAACTTGTTTTCATCATTCTCGAACATTTAATAATCGTTCGTATTATTTCATTGATATTTGTCAACAAAGCCGAGAATGTATTTCCGCCTATCGAATACGCGATGGATTTGCTAATTGTATCGATGAACTCGATGAACAAACAAATCAAGTAACTTGTTCGAACATGAAAACACATCGTTTTACTTGTTCAGTTAATAATGATTCGACGTGTTTAATGATCAATACTCTCGGTAATATTGATCTGAATTGTCAAAATAAATACGATGAATCATGGATGGGTACAGGCACGAAGATATCGAAACTGACCTGTTCGGATAAATCGAAAGATGATTGTCAAACTCTTCGAGATTACATTCAAACATCATGGTCATCCGATACGAATGTTAATTCTCAATTAACTTCAAATAAAGTCATAGCATTTCGTGCTTATTGCGATAGTTTCTGGGATTTTTATTCGAAAATCGATGAAGACAAACGGCTCTGTCAACAATGGTGGACTTGTTTAGATCATCAATGGCAATGTCAAACTGGACAATGCATAGATAAAGATTGGGTTTTAGATGGTGAATGGGATTGTACGGATGCGTCCGATGAAGAGGCAATATTTACATTGAATGAAACAATTCGACAACGAAATGAAAAATTAATTTCTCAACAATTCATCGATGAAACATTCGATCGATTGTATCGTTTTCGACCGTTGATGAGCATCTGTGATCCGACGAAAGAATTCGCTTGTTTCCAACGAAATTCTTCTCGTCGTTCGTGCATATCCATACACCGACTAGGCGATGGAATCGTCGATTGTCTCGGTGCAGTCGATGAGCAAAATACTGAAGAGCAATGTCAACGTGCAACAATGCTCGGCAAGAATTTCAAATGTCTATCCTCTTCTGAATGCATACCGTACTCGATGCTATGCGAACAACGTTGTCGAAATCCGCAAGATGATCAAGGGTTTTGTTTGCATTCGAATTGCTCGAAATCGAACAACGATTTTGTATGTCTCGATGGGAAATGTATCGCAAATGGACGATGTGACAATAGAGATCAATGTGATCATCATGAAGATGAATATCTCTGTTCGAATTCGATTGATTTCACGTCTGTCTATCGACAAGGAAAAGAACTCGGCATTCTCTACGAAAATCAGCCATTCGATCTACCACATTTTCCTTTTCATGTCAATCAAACACAACGACCGATCGGTTCTTTATTGAAACAAACTAATTCCATGAATTTCTCGCAACTTGATTCATCACCAATCGTCTACAAATGCAATCGTGGTGTTGGCATATTCACAGTTAACCAAACGATCGTTTGTTTTTGCCCTCAACCATACTATGGCGATCGTTGTCAATTCTACAACGATCGTTTGACGGTACTTCTTCATTTGAATTTTTCTCAATCGATCTATGCGACTTCGAACGATTCGACAGTCGTTCTCAAACTACTCGTTCTCTTTCTCGAACACGATCAAGTTCTTAGCTCCTACGAATTTCACGCTCGACCCTCTACTGAATTGCAACGATATTTCAAAAAACTCGATCATTTAATTTACTCGAGAACGAATCAATCATTGGCAAACAAACGTCGTCGATATGCCGATCGAGCCAACATCGTCAATCAACATCCGTATTCAATTCGAATCGAAGCCTATGAAATTAAAATTCAAACAAAACCGAAACTAGTCGCCGTTTGGGCGTATCCAATCTATTTCGATTATCTACCAGCATTTCGTTTCAGCAAAGTCTTGTACTTGACCCAACCTTCAGCTTCAAATTCATGTTCGACTAATCCTTGCGGACCAAATCAAATCTGTCAGCCGATTTTAAATGAAAATTCGAAATACATTTGTCTTTGTCAAGAGAATTATTTCGGAGATAATTGCAGTCAAATCGCTCCTATCTGTTTAACAAACTATTGCTCTCCACATTCTCTCTGCAAGCCAACTTATCGAGGTCTGTTAAATCGTCCGGAACTTCCCTATTGTATCTGTCCGATGACAACCTTTGGCTTTCAATGTTATCTTGAACAAGATCAATGTGAGTCGAATCCTTGTCTCAACAATGGAACGTGTTTTCCATCGGCGACGCCAGGTCACTATTTTTGCATTTGTAATTCATTGTATCGAGGTGTCCGATGTCAATTCGAGCAAAATATCATTCGATTAGAACTTAATCAAACAAAAACTCATCGAGCTGCAATTGTGCAATATTTTCAAATTGATTTCTCCGATTTAATCTTACGTTTAAATCATCAAGAATTATTCGAAATCATGCCTAAACGTTTGTTCTATCGATACAATCGAAAATATGCACCGGAAATTGTTCTTGTCAAACTCTACGTTGAATCTCATTTAGAAATCTATCTTCTCTCTCTACAACTCTATGCTCTCTCAATCGATACATCGACTGAACTCAGCGAAAGCAATCATTGTCCATTCATCAGCAATCTCTCCCCGATTCAATATCATCATATTTGTCGAACACATCGAAATCTCTTGTGTTTTCACGATGGTAATTATCTTTGTCTATGCAATAGCAATCATACACGTGCCGAGTGTTTCGTTTATGATCATTCTCTTGATCGATGTTCATTGTGTCTCGCATCCGGTCGTTGTATTCGTGATTCGAAAAATTTCCTCTGCCTTTGTTCGGCTTGTCATTCGGGACGATTTTGTCAATTTAGTTCGAAATCATTTTCATTTACACTCGATCAATTATTTTCAGCTGATCTTCTTTCAACGAATACAACTCATCGTCTACTAACAATCTATTTTCTAACGATTAGTTCACTACTGATGTTTATTCTCGGTTTAATCAATAATATTTTTTCATTTATGACATTTTCTCAAAAGAAATGTCGAAAAAATGGCAGCGGACAATATCTTCTCTTTATGAGCGTTATTAGTCCACTGAATCTCGCTTTTCTAACACTTCGTTTATGTCATTTAATAATTAATATCACCGGTCAACATTTTTCTTTGCAAACGAATATTATTCTTTGTACATTTTTGAATTATTCTTTAACAATAACAAGTCGAATTAGTCAATGGTTAGTTTCGTTATTAGCCATCGAACGAGTTTATACAATTGTATTTTTGAATAAACATTGGCTCAAAAAGCCGATTGTCGCTCGTCGATTGATTTTTATCTTGATCATAACGATCTCGATCACTGGCGCCTATGAACTCCCATTTTTTTCATCACATTCAGGTTTCAATGATAACCAAGGTGGTATTTGTTTTCTCGAATTCCCATTAAATCAATCATTTTGGTTGTATATTCATCAATTCATACGAATCGTAAATAGTGTCGTTCCATTTTTAATCAATCTTATTTCAATGATTATAATTATCTATGTAGTTATTAAGAAAAAAATCAAAATTAATCGAAAAAATATTTGTATGTTGAACAACAACAAAAAAACTAAATCATCTCTTTGCTGTTTTTCTCTTAGATACGATCGGAAGAATTACCAGTCGAACTTCATGTAATCAGAAGAGAAATACGACAGCGTCGAACGGTGAAATTCACATATCCAAATTTCAATTATTACGTGAAGTTTTAACTGAAAACAAAGAGCTCGTTTTCGGCCCAGCTTTTACTCTCGTTCCTCAATTATTCTCTCTTCCCCTATTCATCATATCCATGCTTCTTGTCTGTCAAACAATTGAAACGAATCCATTACGATATCTTCTGATATTCTCGTATTTTATTTCGTTTATTCCTCAAATTAGTACGTTCTTTCTTTACATCTCACCATCATCTGTTTACACATCCGAATGGAAAAAAACGAAAGTTTACAAACGTATTCAAACTTGGAAAAGATCAACTCTCGCTTGAATTTCTATTAACATCTCTGCACGTTTTTTTTTCTTCTTTTTGTTTTTCTGTTGTTGGGAAGGTGACGAAGAGACACGTTGAGAGTGTTTTTTTTTCATTTCAAAAGAAAAACATTCTTTTTTTCGAATACAATGACTCGATTTGAAGATCTTTCTAATGAAATTTTCTATGAAATATTCGATTATTTGGATGATATTTATGTTTCAAAAACATTTTCTGATCTCAATTATCGTTTCTATCAACTTATTCATCAATGTTGTTTACCAGTGAAAGTCTATTTATCATATGAATCAGTAGAAAATTTTAATAATCATATTCCAAATATTCTTGCTGCTTTTAAACATCGTCTTCAATCGCTTCGTGTATCCGATTGTTTTTTTCTTGAAAAATTCCGTTTCAATTCATCATTAATTCGCTTACAAGCACTCTATTTCGAAGGTATTCAATATTCTTCTCTCGTTTCAACTTTGTTAACTTGTACTCAATTACCATCTCTTTATTATTTAACATTCAATTGTGTTGAAAATGTTCAATGTCCCGATCAAGTTTATTCTTTGATATTTTCTCTACCTGTTCTCAAATTTTGTCAATTATCATTACATTCAATTGATGAAGGATACGAATTTGTATTCTATGATTTTGCTATAAGTCCAATTGAACGATTGATTATTAATTCAAAATGCAGTGTCAAAAATCTCATGGAATTAGTTTCATTCGCACCGAATTTATCTCATTTGTCCTGTGAAATATCGAATTCATTGTTATTCTCTGACATACCGCTTGTCAACGAAAATCTAACAAATCTTTCATTAAAATTCGATGGAGTGTCATTCGATGAAGTTGAATGGTTTATCAAAAATCTCTCGTCACCCATTCAGACATTTACAATTTCCGTGATACATGATCGAGCATTTCTAAATTCTAATCGTTGGCAACGGATTCTTACACAACAACTACCGTTGCTACGCAAATTTATGTTGGAATATTATGATAGACGAGATGATTCACTTGATGATGACGTCATCAAGCAATTTCAATCATCGTTTTGGACTGAGAAACAATGTTTTTTCGTACAACAGTATTATATAGACAAACATTCGACTAGTTGGAGAAGATTGTATTCTACAAAGCCTTACAAATGGAAAACATATCAATTCAATGAAAAATCATGTTCAACTTCGGAATCAGGTGTTAATCTCGCATATGAGGTCGATTTACATCATTATCAATCGATTCCCTATCGATTTCTTCGTGCGAATCGATTGATTCTATCTCAAGGAAATCCTCTTCATCTCAACGAAATTTTCTCACATTTTTCTTGTCGACAATTAACTGAATTGATTATGTCTGACGAACGACTTCGTTTAGAAAACTTATTTTCTCTTATTACTCATCTACCAAATCTTAAAAATCTAACAATTCATCCGAACAATCTGATTCTCATTTTACCACAAACAGAAATTCGACGTGTCGTATTTCCTCAAAATCATATTAGTAAAATTACGATCAGTAATCGATCTTCAATACAAGAGATTCAAATCGTTCAACGACTTTGTCCATTTCTACAAATGCTCGATGTCGAAGTCGATACCGAACAAATTGAATCGATTATACGCATTCTATTGTTACAACGAATAAATCGACAGAATTCACTCTCGACTCTATGCTTTCGAGAAAGTCAATTTTTGCTGGCTGAAAAACTGAAAAAGTCAATCAAACGAGATCATTGTTTTATTTATTATTTCGATCAAAAAATCTTTCTGTGGCTTTTCTAAACTTCAATTCCTCCCAAACGTACGCTTATAATTTTCAAATGTTCGCAATATTTTTTTGGGTTTTATCGATTTGATCGAAATTTCCGCTTAATAAATTCAGATTTGTTTTCTTGAAACATTCACTCGTTTATTATTTTGTTTTTTTCTTTCCTCACTGATGATTCATTTCGTGCGTATTAGTCAGATTTTTTCACGCTTTTACTTTCATTTCTTCAAATGGATTCACTTATGTTCGAAGCACAATTTTATATTTACACAAATTCGACAATCAACTCATCGTCTACTCAATTTAAAGATCGTTTCAAGAAACTTTTCGATTGTTTTCGATCACCTTTGTTTTTTAAATAATATATTAAATTATATAGTAAAATAAAAAGAAGAAGAAGCTCGTTATTTAGCTTAATGATGGAGTAAACATTAGGTTTTTCAGTGATGACAAATCACCTCGATGATTAATCGTAGCTGCTTTTAAATCGTCCATACTTTCATGTAATAACGGATCTTTATAATCAAAAACAACGACATTCAAACCGGGAAAATTAAATTCTAATAAACTTTTTAAATTCGGTAGAAGACTTAAATGTGGTGAATATGTGCCCGACCAATTATCAAATACTAATTCCCATTCGTCATCAAGTCGATCCCATCCGTATCTTGGTCTCGGATGAAATTGACCACCATAACGAACATACGGCGAACAATTAGCGTGCAATGCATGTTTACTAGCAAAATCGGTAAAATAACCTTCGCCTGTTTCACTAAAACGCCACGTATTATCATCGATAATATATGTATAGAATTTAGCTCGAATTTGTTGAGTATCTTCATCGAAAAAGATCAATTTCCAAAGATCATTCGCATCGTTCAATCGACCGAATTCATTATTTTTCAATGATCGATCGTAGAGTAAACGATGTGCTAATTTAAATGAATTTTGTTTAACTACCGAACGAACTGAACTGCCGAAAATCGTTTGTGCAATTCGATAATGTCGATTCCAATGTTGTCTTTCATACGGTGGTAAATAGGCAGAGATTCGTTTCAAATGTATTTTCCATGTTGAATAAACAAGTTGAGTGTTTAACATTGTTAAATGACCAACAGCAGTTGAGTTATGTCGAGTAAAACGACAAGGACCATCGAATGTATAACGAGGCAATCTTTTACTTTCGACAGGCGACTCAATCGATTCGATTGTTAAGAAAAATCGACCGTTTTTAACTCCATTTTTGCCTATAATCTGATGGCCTTGCGATGGTGGTTGATAATTCGGTAGATCGGTGATTTCAAATTCACCAATGTAATCGTCAGTCAATGATTTATCATCTTTATCGTAGATAGTAACAGTGAGTTTACTTTGTCGAGGAACATTTCGAACGAGCCATTCTTCATCAGGCCAAATTGGATTTAATGTATCACCAAGGACAGTTGATCTACGGTCAACGAGACGTCGATAGGAAAATAAAAGAAGAAAATGATGAATATATACTTGTAAGTTATTTCATCATCTAATCTAGCGATGAAATACGGATCTGTACGACCGATTAGATCCATATTCGGTAGGCCCTATGAATAACCAAGACTAAATTCGATATTTATTTTCTATGAAATCACAAAACAAACTTCAGCTGAGAGAAACTTAATAGTCACATCTTGTCCTGTTATTAATTCTTCATATCCTGTCGGAATAATCTGTTTGAATGCGTGTTTAAATCCATCGAATAACGAAAATTCTGTCATCGTCACTTAATTGTCCTTGGCGGTCTATTCGATAGTACAATTATATTTACCTTGCGTTTTTCTTTTCACTGTATTTTCGGGACGCAAAGAGTGAGACAAGAGAGAAAAAAGAGACAACGTGGATAATTTGTTTTTATTTTGTTCGATCGATATATTTGTTTATTCTGTTTGTTCCTCGAGTAGTACATCCGTTTTACGAGCATAGATTTTTCTATATGAAATAAAGATGACAAGACCAAAAATGCAAACGATTAATTCAAGTACACAAAAAAGAATCAATGCTTGAATGTGCGGTGAAAGTTTGAATGTTGATTGATGTTGAGCGAGTTGATTGAGTCGAGAGGCAAGTCGTCGGCCAGCTTGAACTAAACGTTGGTCAACAACGGGATAGTTTCGATTGAAATAATTTTCTCCTAATGTAAAATTTTTCGAAACATTCAATCGAATATTATCGTCATCGAGATAAACTTGTTGACAAACGAAATCAACACTTTCTTTTATCCATATTTGATAATCTGTATACGTTTCATTGACTACAAACGATTGATTATTCGAAAGATTCAGCAAATAATCAAAATAATGATTCACATTCGATTGAAAATGTCGTCGAATACGTGCATCAATAATATCCACATCCCAAATCGAATGAAGATTCGTTAATTTTGTACTATTAAGAAAAAACCCTTTAACCGTATTGCCACCGAGATCACCTGAAAAACCCGTATGTAACGGCTGATGAATATCGCCAATGAAATGAACGAGAAAGAATAATGCTTGTTGCTGTTGAATATAATCATTATTCGAGTCAACAATTCGTCGAGAATAATTTTTCAAAGCACCTTCAATACATCGATCATGTAAACAATCACGCATAGGCACGTATTGACAATTCCAATTCGGTATATTGATATAATGTAGAGAACGTGACCATTGCCATTGACGAGAATCGAATGGATTCGAATCCGGATAGAGAATCGAATCGGGCCACGAGGCGACTCGGCCTAGTTCACTATGTACACTCGATGGAAGATAGTTACTGACCCAGTTCGATGTCGTCGGAGTCAATTGAGTTTGAGCAAGACGAGCAACGAGACTGTGACCAGTAGCACCCCATGTTGAAACAACAAGAATTTGTTCAAGAAAAATCAGAAAACAATAGAAGAAAAACATCGATGTAAAAGCGCAAATGGTAATGAGAACAGAAGAACGAAGTAAGTAAGTAATAAAAAAAAAAGAACGGTCGGTTTTTGATTGGATAATTCTTTAACAAGGAGGATAGATAATTTTCAAGTAATTAATCAATGATTTTGTTTGAGTTAAATTCATTTTTTCAATAATTTCAACATTTCGATGATTGAATTCAGTTGTTTTTCGTAAATAATCAATCGTAACAATGGTATAATTGTCTTTACTCATCGAAAGATCTTTTCCATTAATAAACCATGTTTTACCACGATCCAATGTATCGATTCCGATATAGGCAAATCGTTGGTGATCTTTGTCGAGCACTCGATGAAGTATATCAGCTGGTACAAGTAGAACGAGTAGTTCATTGGCGAATGGTAATGTTCGTAGAATATCATATTGAGTAATGATTCCAAAGAGAATATCATCGATTCGAACAGCTCCGTGATTGAATAGAACGATTTGTGTTCGATGAAGCTCCGTGGCTTTCAACATACTTCGACAGATAACATCGGTGAGAAGTGTTGGTGAGCTGTGCATTGACTCACGTCGACCATCTAAGTGAATATCAGCAGGTAAACACGAGACAATTTCGTTCGGTTCAAAGCCGGATTCACGGAAATTTGCAATGCCAAAATTGAACCAATGATCGGCCACTTGAGCTGTTTGTTTGTCTTCGGCAATGCGTGAATTTACAAGTGAAAGCGTGGGATAGATTTGAAATTGTTTTGTTTGCAAATTGAAAACAAAACGAAGAATATAAACAGTGAATACATTAGCATCAGCCTTGTAAATCGGAGTGAAATTCATTCCACGTACGAAATAGACATTTTTATGATCATGTCCACCGAGAATTAAATCAATTTGCGGAATTTTCTCAGCGAGTTCGATGTCGATGGACACTGAGAAATGAGTTATAGCAACAAGAAGATCATAGGAATCAGAAGGAAATTGTTTGAGATAAAGTCGAACAAATGGAACCACTGACGATTGATTAACTATTCGAACATAATCTGAAGTAATTCTATCCGTTGTTAAACCGATGATTAAAATACGAATTGATTTGATATAGAGAAATTTATGTGAAATACTTGAACCAAATGGTAAAGAATTATTTTGACTAATGATATTAGTAGCAATCCAAGAAAAATTCGATTCATTCATACGAGTAAGAAGATCTTGTTCGTTTAAATCGAATTCATGATTGCCGAATATAGTCATGTCAAGACCGAGTTCATTCAAAGTTGCAATCATTTGTCGACCATTTAGTCTCGTTCCATTGACTTTCGCAGTACTCAATGCCGATGGAGAAAGAAAATCTCCGCCGAGAATCGAATAAGTATGTGAATTTTCTTGTTTTAATAATTTTCGAATGTGAGCTACTCGAGCTAAGCCACCGTTTTCTTTGTTATTCAATGGTAAGATTTCATAAACATCATTGAAATGTAAAAATGTCCATTGAACAAGATGATCGTCATGTGGAAGAGGAAAACCGATGAATTCGTATTTCGATGAATAAGTTGAGACTAATTTAAGATGATGAAACTGATTGACCGTAAAAATAAATAGAAATAGGCTGGTTACGATGAGAACTGTATAAACAAATCCATGAGGTAGACAAAATGTTTTCCATCGATGTAAATTCGAGCAGTCCATTCTGTCAAGAGAAGAGAAAAGAAATGAAGACGATAATTCTATATATCAATTTGTTTAATGACATGTGGCGCACTTGTTGACAGTTTCACTCAATATGCTTTATTAAATACAAAACGAATAAGAGAACAGATGTTGAAAGAATCTGTCTTGATGTCTTGCCCGAAAGATTTACTTCAGGCGTTGTAGTTTGATCGACGATCGAGATTTTCCTCGAATCTGTTTCGTTGTTCGATAGAATTAATTTAGCAACAAAAACATTATGGGAAGATGTTTGTATCGAATTTTTGAATGTAAGAATACTTGTATATTTCCCACGACCTTTTGATTCTGTTTTGATAATAAAATTACCGTCGTTTGTTATTGGTTGATTATCAATTTGATGATACCAGACTAATTGTGGTACTGGATTGCCAGCGTATGAACAAGAAATCGATGTTTCACCTTTCGATGCATTGATAAACTCTGTTGTAGCACAATCGAGAAAACGTGGTGTGAATAAAACATCGAGAATTTTAGTTGCATTTTGTTCATATTTACCTATTTTTTTGAGAAATCACGAAATAAAAAACAATAATTAATTGTCTTTTTGTTTTCTATGAACAAACCTTGTTTAACCATGCAAACTAACGTCGTATTATGAAATCCACGATGTACTTCTACGGTTGTTTCCCATGAAAATCTATGCGGATAGACATCATCCATTGGAATATGAACATGTTTGCCAAGTTTGTTGATGACATGATCATTGCTTATGATTTTATAATCGACAAACGGATAGAAATCATTAGCTATGCATTTAATTGTGACTTTTGTATTCTCTTGGAGTGGCCAGCCGGGTTCGATATACCATTTGGGTTCGGCGAGTTGCATGACTTGTAATTTCCGTGCTGTGGGTTCTGCATGTTCTTCACAATCAGGACAATTACATTCGTATTGAGCTGAATCTTCTAATTGTAAATTTGAAATTTGGAAATAATTTCTTGTCAAAAACCGAATTCGTTTGTGTTTATTAGTTTTAAACAGTTCAGGAGCATCTTCAGGTGGATTATGAATAAGCCAACGAGTGATAGATGTATGTTTGTTTGTTTTAAAATCGACATGCCATAATTGAGGTGTATCATGGATGTTAGTTGAATTATTTAACTCACAGTGGATATCAACGGTATCACCGATTTCATAATATTTTTCATTGGAAGAAAAGGTTAGATCTAATGTATTAGCTGATGATAATTGAATCGAAGAAATCAAATTGATTAGAAGAAAAATTGCGATGAAAAACATTGTTTTTCTTTCTTCTTTTACTTTATTGAAATTAGATTTTCGATCGACAAATGTATTTATTTACATTTGCGTGTGATTGTATGGCTCAATAGCAATGAAAATTGTCTTTTTCTCTCAATCTCTTCTTATCAAAAATGATAAGATGCAAAAGATCAGATTTAAAAACAAGTTAAAATACGTTTAACCATTTTCGTACTCTAAGTATGTCGGAATAGTGACATATAATGATAATTTCTAAAATATCGCGCTTTTTGATATTCTTTCTTTTTTATTTTTGGAAAAGCAATGCTTTTTCTTTTTTCTTTTCTTTTTATTCAATATTCTTTGTCAACTGCAATGGAATGTATTCAAGATATGAAGTGTATTATATTGTTAAAATTCGACGAAGATATTTCTTCGATATACAAAAACAGTCGACATTGTGCGAGAAAACAAGCTCGATCATGTTTCGTTGGATTGTCTCTTGATTTTACAGCTAAACAAGCAATCATACTCTTCGATAGATCACAACATTTGTATAATACTCCTTTAAAACTAGATGATGATCTCTTAAAAATTAATACGACTGCGCTCATTCTTCGTCGTTATACTGTTTTTATTCGCAACCATCCTACATTTAGCATAGATGTACATATTGCATTGGAATGTGAGGATGGCGATTATTGTACGATAATTGCATTGCGGCGTTACTGGCCTCGTTTTACTAGCATCCAACGACGTCAAAATAGTTTTCTGAAACTTTCTCAATTGTTTAATTCAAATCTATCTTCATCTTCGGTCAATAGTTGTTTCATTGAGACTGAAAATGAAACTGAAATATGTTCGAAAAACACCACAAATAATTCATGTTTTGCATCGATTAATGGCAGTCGATATTGTATCGACAATAATAGTTCACAAAATTTCGATTTCGTTTACTCATTTAATCAAGTCGATTATGGATATACACTAACGGATGAAAACATTTTTTATTCGCTCGTTTGTCATAGCAATAATTGCAATAATAACGAAACGATATACGAAGTATGATGAAATTGTTCGAATACTTAAATGATGATTTTCTTTCTTTCTAGTTGAGTACATATGCTCGCCAGTTTGCTGACTATGTCTCGTCGTTGAAAGACCCGTTGTATAGTCGAGCGTTAAACATTTATCGATTTCATTTTCAATTTATTTTTCTATTTATAACGATTCTAATGATGCAAAGTCATCCATTTTGAAAATAAATAACCTTGTATCAGCACACCTTTTTTCTTCCTCTCTTCGGTCGTCATGCAATACGATGACTGGCTGAGACATAACTGGCAAAATAAAATGGAAGGTAACCTTGAGTCAATAACTCAAAATCAAGCAGCCAAAATGCAGCTAACCTATGCGTTAACTGTACTTTGCCTATCCGATTGGTTTTATAAAATCGTTCAAATGATCGTTCACTTTGATTATTTCAATATTTTCGATTATTTTTCTTATTTATTTCATCAATGGCAAATCAATATGTTCATAACAACAGTTGTATTACTTATTTGTCTATTTGGTATTCCAAAATTGATTTCATCGGTTAAAACACTATTTGAGATCGGTCAACGACTTTGGATTTCAATTATGAAAAAACCAATAATTATCAATATACCATTAGTATTTTATTTATTGATTATTTTCATTAAATTTTATTTATTAACATCAAATTTTATGGCTGACGATATTAAAACTCCTCCATCATCTTCACCATTATCGACATCTAGTTATTGGAATGAATTTCATCAAAGTTTAACACTCTATCCTTATTCAACATTATTAACTATCGCTCTCTTTATT
>ERZ778024.704-NODE-704-length-52052-cov-55.310595_pt1 | contig 52052 bp, 57 predicted proteins | sample MGYA00375754_ERZ778024 | MGnify/ENA primary metagenome ERZ778024 (study PRJEB29350, sample SAMN05389827) | bioreactor metagenome | isolation source: Thiocyanate bioreactor | place: South Africa: University of Cape Town | collected 2014-02-18 ...
AAAAAAAAGCAAAATTGATTAATTGAATGACCATTTTTATGCGCATCGACCAATGATCTTTCTTAATTCGAATTGTACTATCCTGTTCATTTGCTCCTTAAAAAATTAATCATATCATCACCTGTCGTCTATTGTCTTTTCTATGCAGCATAAAGCTTATATAAGCACGTGTTTATATGTAATAGTGTTAGTCTTATTCAATGCAGCAAGGCGATTAAAACAAATCAATCAACTGCTCCCGACACATACCTTACAGGAACACAAACAAGATAATTTTCACTTCTCAGCTCCTGCGCCGTACACAGGAAGAACTATACAAGTTCGAGAAATTATGCCACAACACCCTCGTCGCCGAAGCGAATGAAACACGTATCGGTTCGAAAATTCTCCTTTGCCAATTGTTGGAAGAGCAGCGAAAATTGACAAATGAAATCATGAAACTCAATGACAAGCTGGATAAACTAGTTTCTCTCGAAAAAAAGAATTTGTAAATCAATGAATAATCTTGATTTGAACTGAAATAAATTCGTTTTTACAATTGATTAGCTGATTTTGATTTTCCTTTATTTAAGTGAATATTTTTCACGCAGCTGGTTTACTTGAAAATAATCATCTTCAATTGATGATCTAGAAATGTGAAACGAGTGTGGTTGATGAATGAAAATTTCACAACAACGATTTTTCATCGATCGAGAGATTTCTTCATGACCTTATTTAGAATTTATTAGTAAATTCAAGTAAATTTCCTGATATGGTTGAATGATTTGTTCTTCACTTTTTTCTGTATTGAAATCAAATATTCATTCGTTTTCGAGAGAGAATTTGAGGTATTTAATGCAATCAATAAACATGTATTGGCATTTTTGACAATGATTTCATATCTTTACCGCATCGAACGTATTAAAATCGATTCAATCGAAATAAAATACTAATTTTACCTACACAATTTTTTAAAATTAATACTGGATGTCTAATGCATCAAATCAAATCATCGATCTCGATAAGTGGCTTTAAATGAGTTCTGTTTTACTGTTAATTGGAAAGATATTTTTTTTATTACTTGACAATATTTTCTTCGTCAAATCACAACCTTCTTTCGTCATTAAAATAGAACTGTTCATTATTTTCTTCTTCTCGAATTCGATTTCGAAGTATTTGTAATGTATTCGTTGTTGTTGTTGCCGACGAACAAGAACGTTTCGATTGAATCATCGTCGGAGATTCTAACGAACGTTTTTCTGTTTGCGGAACTTTGACTTTGATAGTATCTTTTAATTTTTGAACATATTGAATACGATAGTTTTTCGCAAGAGATTCGATTGTCGGATGATTTTGTTGCGAAACAGTATCATTCAAAAGTTCTGCTGTTGCTAAATTTCTGAAGAGAGAAAAAGGAATTGTTAAGAAATAAACGAAGAAATTTACTCAATATCGAGATCTTCCAATCGAGTTTCATCTTCATTTTCGGTTGATGATGAATCGTCGTCCGATGTATTGAAAGCATAAGCAAGATCATCACAGTCAACTATTTTAACATCAAAATCGAATTTATTCAAAAGAAAAGCCATTTCTCTCAAACCATCACTATCATCATCGTCTTCTTCTCCGTTGAGTTCTCTTTGAAGTAACGAATCAAAAAATGCCAACATTCGTTTATCTTCATCGTAGTTTTCGGTGGATGAATCATGATGAATTGATCCTTAAAACAACAAATTCATTGAGAATTAAATTGAATTGAATCTATTACCTGAGCCGTAAACAGCATTGAGATAATCTTCAGTCGAGTACATTCGTTGACGTCCATTTAAAACTTTTAGATTTTGATTTGTATTTCGAGTTGAATACGGTGTCCATATCTAAATTGAGTATTGTCAGAACTGATATTCATTTAAAATGTTTTAATTCTATACTTTGATGAGTTTTTCGACACCACTTGAAACAATCGTATGCAAACCAGATGAATATCGAACTTGATTTACAACGGATCGATGACCACGTAAGATCATATGTGCATTCCAAACAAAGTGATCTAATGAATGAACTTTCTTTTGCTTGATCATTTTCGAATGAAAATACCTGAACTAAGATGTGAAGATTGATGTTGAGTTGATTCGACATTCGTTGTCTCATCAATCTCTGGAATACGCCAGATGTAAACATTGAAATCATCTGAACCCGATGCAACATACTGATGAAAATATTTTGATTTTCTGTTGACAAAAAACGAAAATTACTTGATCAGAATCACCAACAAAACAACCGGATTTCATCGTACATAGATTCACATAATTATCAGCATCGAATTGACAAAATGCATGTGATTGATTGAGTTTAAAAATCACTGGTGGTAATCGACGTCGAAGCGCATATAGAAGATTTCCATTTTGATTAAATTGCACACTCATGCCTTCGATTCCATCATCGATTTTATTCGATGTTCCATATCGAATCACCGGGCTGAATATACAAGAAAATGAATTGATCTCATCTCATCTCGAGAGAATCTCTGTTTTCTACCTTTTACAAAGTCGAATATCGTATAACTCAATGCCTTCTCTTGCATTTGCAGTGGCAACAAAGTTCGTTTGTTGAGGATTAAATGTACATGAATGATATGCACCATCGAATGATTCAGCAACGACAATTGTCGGCTGATCATGTTCGATTGATGTGGATGCTGAACGAAGATCGTAGAGATGAATATGACCATCTTCAGTTGCAGCTAAGAATACATCGTTTTCGTTCGGTTGAATTGAAAGACAATTGATAGGTGAAGATTCAAGAAATACATCGACTAGCTCATCCGAATGAATACCTCTGCAACAACAAGTCAAATCGAAGAGTTTCTTTTTTAAAACAAAACATGAATTTCTATTTACAAATGTTGTTTTTCAATATCATGAACTAAGATTTGTTCATCATTTCCTATTCAAATGAAAAAAAAGCAAATATTTTCATGAAGTTGTTTTTTTGTTTTACCAGCAGAAATAATTCGTCGATTGTGATTATCGAATTTAATCGAAAAAATATTACTCAAATGTGTCGCATTGAGAACAGTTGGTGTTCGATTTGTTTGATGAAATAAAATTTGAGACATATTCCAAATGAGAACACGTTTATCATCTCCACCTGACGCCAATAAAAGTCCATCGGATGAGAAATCTAACGCATTGACACAGCCCGAATGAGCTCGTCCTTCTTGACAATACAGATTTGTATATGAATCAAAACGTTTCTGCATATATTTCGATCGACTACAATTCCATGATTTGCCTTTCAAACTTTGATTATACAAATGATGAATTAAATTAATTGACTTCGATTCACGAGTTCTTTTCATATCTAAAAACACGGCAACAAGGTACATAAACTTTTTTTTCTGTGTTTATTAATCAAAAAATCAAAAGCAATTTATTGCCAAAAAAGAACACTAAACGCCATTCCAAGACAGAATAATGCCACGTATTGACTTTTTCGTTGGCCAATCCGAGCAAATTTCCAGAATGTACCTCGAAATCTAAATTCAATCCATCGATTTCAAACTGACTTTCGTTTTCTAAACATACCCAGTTTTATATCGATTAAGTAATTTCGGATAAAAATCATGTATATAAGTACATGTACAAATCATAAGAAGAATAACTACGAGTAAACTTTGAAAGTTAAATAACGCTGACTGAAAATTTTAAAAAAAAAGGTCAAATCTTATCAATAATTAAAAGATCTTTACCATAATTGAATCAAATGACTCGACAGACAGACAAGATGATGATCAATCGAAAAGAAAATAAACTACTAAACATACGTACGCAGCTCATTGGACTATCGATTGACAGAGTAAAATGACATCTATAGAATGTGTTAGGCAATCGAAAATATTGCTCGTAGATTTGCATTTTTTGATGAAAAAATAATTTTTGAGAAATTTTCAAAGGATTTTTTGTCAATGAAAATGTTGATTAACGAAAGGAGGCAAATAGGCGCTTGTAGATCCAATCCTACGATGAGTGATTTGGAAAAGTTTCTTTTTTTCTTCAAATAAGAAAACTCAATTTTGTTCTGAACAATGTTAAATATCTCGAATGGTCATATGATAGCAAATAATCGAAAATTACAATTTTTACTCGAAAGGAAATTATCGACAGATGATAAAGTACCGAAAACAGGTCGAATTCTACGAAATAAAATCTTTGTCATCGGTTTTCCGCCTAATGTAGATGAGCTAGTTCATTATTTTGTCGTTTGATTTCGAACTTTTTGTTGTTTGTCTATAGTGTACGGAAATTGATTTAGAAACTTTCTTTTCCAATTTTGGTCTAGTACGTGAAGCGAGAATTGTTCGAGATGATAATGGAATAACCAAAGGGTATTGTTTAAAGGAAAATTGTTTTTTTTTATTGTCAATTTTGAAATTTAGTTATGCATTTATTACATTTGCAAAAGAACGATCAGTTGTGCATGCGCTTGAATATCGAGTGAGCTACTTTTTTTTGTCGATCAAATAAAAGACAATTCGATTGATTTTATCTAGTATCCACTTTATTTTATGGATCGAAAACTATCGATTAATCCAGCTGTAAAAAAACATCAACAATTTATTCAACCGGAACGATGTTTTTCATCGTCGACAAGTGCTGATTCACCTTCAGATATGATGTCTAGTTCATCGAATGATTTTCGTCCAATAATTCCATCTCAATATTATTACAATTCTCCGTATTTTCAATTCGGTCTTCCATCTTATCCTACATACTATTCGGCTGAATCCGTGCCTTCAATGTGGTCTCAGTACTATCCAGGATGTTCATTTGTACCAATGTTTAATAATTATAATAGTAATTCAGTAGGAATGCTACGAAATGTATATCTCTATGGAAATCAATAGACAACCGAATATTCAAATAATCAATTTGAAATATTTTCTAGTTCATTCATTTTCATTTTCTATTTTCAAAACAATTTCTTTCATTAACCAATCAATCTATGAACTTGTTTTTCTTCTCTTCTTGTGTGTTTTGTTTCGAACAGTTCAAATATATCTTCTAAAAAGAATTGACAACTATACTTAAATATTTCATTTTTCTTATCAACTGAAAACGAGAATAAAATGACTTTGTTTTGTTCTTATCTCATTTCTCGACAAAGAACATATAGTATGGTACAAATTTCTATTGAAGACACGCCACATTTATTTACTATACGTTTAACAACCTACGAAACTTTCATTCAAGAAATCGTTCAACGAACGGGAACAACGAAAATCTTGCCGATTTCATATTTCGATCGAAATAGAAATGTTTTCATTTTATTAAATGGAGAAAATCTTGAGCCTATTCAACGTAAAACACATGTCAAACTTCGTTTAGGATCAACAGATTTTGTGCCTTATGAAGGAGAAGTGAATTCGAAAGGAGAAAAACACGGTCATGGTTTGTATCGATGGCCAAACGGACGAACTTACGTTGGAGATTGGCATGAAAATCAAATGCATGGAGATGGAATCGAATCATGGCCAAATGGTTCCAAATACCAGGGACAATTCAAAGCAAACAAACGACATGGTCATGGAACATTCAATTGGCCTGATGGACGACAATATATAGGTAGGAAATCAGTAACTTTTTGAGAAGATTTTCAAATTTCGAATGTCGAAAAAGGCGAATATCGTAATGATTGTCGGCATGGTTATGGTGTTTGTACATTTCCGAATGGATATAAATACGAAGGACAATGGTTTGAAGGAAAAAAACATGGTCATGGAATGGAAATATTTCCTGATGGACATCGTTTTAATGGAATTTTTGAAAATGATAAACCTGTAAGAAAATCTTCGGAATAAAGATTTTTCATAGATATTTATTGAATACAATCGAAGGAGAAAAGAAAAGAGGAGACAAATTGTGGATTGATTAATTAATTAATTTGTAGTTTTGAAGGTTGTGCAACATAATAAGCACAAAATTGTGACCAAGGAGAAAAATCCGATTTCGAAGGATCAGTAATTTTTGCTCCTGTGTTATCTGTATTACGAACTGGCGTACCTCCTGGTTTATGCGACCAATAACCATTAGCATCCTAAAAAAAACATCGTAGAATTATCGAGTATTTTTTTTTTCGTCTCTTCTACCATTCGAATCCAATGGAAATTCGTATCTGGCCAGATTAATAAAGCAGCAAAATGACCTTGTGCTGGTGGTCCTGTAGGTAAAACTGTTCCGTTATAGACTAATCCATCACGAACTGATGAATTGCCCATATCAGTACATGTGTTGAACGACCATTTTTTTCCACTACCTCGACCTAAACAAAAACGTCGATTCAGAGATTCTTCTTCTTTTAAATCAACATCATTTTCAACCTGGTTGAGGAAAACTATTTGTAACAATATCAGTACCATATGCATAACAATTATTCTCCGATTGTTTTGTAATAAAACAACCATTATCATCTGTCTCGGGATCATAACTTGGAACTGTATCCGGACCTCGAATTGGAACACTGTTACAATCAGCATTGTCTGATTTTCGATCTGTTAGACCCGACATAACTTCTCCAATATGTTCTTCAACATGTTCGATGATTGGTTTCGAAAGTGTCGAACGACCATCGAGTAATAAAACGAATTCAACAGGCGATAAACCATGAATAAAAACGTAATCGTCCGCTGAACAACGAATTGTAAATCCGTGATAGCCCATCACTCGATTCGTTGGTTTGCTTAATGATGAACGATCCGTTTGATAGAAACTTGTATTCGCAATTTTTTTAATATGATTTAATTGTTTTAAATCGATATTCCAAGTCGGATTTTCTGTACCCGAAAAAACATGAAGAATAACCGATGGTTGATAGCATTCTAATGATTGTAATTTTTCGAAATCATCTTTATTAAATTGTCCATGAATTATTGTTAATAAACAAAGACAAAAACTAATCGAAAAACATAGATTCGATTTCATGTTGAAAACAAAAATAACCCTTTTCGTCTGAATGAGAAAATCGAACACATCTTGTGTTTATATATTTATTTTTCCCATAAGCTTATCTATTCAATTCAACAATGACAGATTTTTATTTTTCGATATCAGCTATTACGTTGCAGAAAAAAAAACGACCTTAATTTTTTCATCAAATGAGAAAACAAAGAGAATTTGACCTGACAACAGCCGCGGTAAATCAAATTTTCATTTAGTTTTTCTTCGATTATTTCGATTGTCGTTTTTTTTTCTCTCTCTCTCTCTCTCTCATCTAAATGAAATATTAAAAACGATGAATTCGTCTACCGATTTATCGTCTCGAGAATATACAATTCGAACAAAACTTTCTCATGGCGTTCTCAGCGATTACGAGAAAATTCTTTTATTGAAAATTTTCGATGATGCAAATCATGCAAGTGAACAAATCATTTTAGAACATCAAAACTCATCGGATTCGAATCATATCGAAACATTTTCCGTTCGAATCAACGAAAACTTAACTGAAAATATCGAAAAACTTAAAATTCATTCACGAAATCGTGATAGATCACAAACGAACGATGAAAAACATCGACGAATTTTTATGAAATGGATTGAAATCACTGACAGTCAAACGAAACAAATCTTTTGTTTTCCCGTTGATGATTATCTACCATCGAGTATCGGCGATGCCCTCGAACTAACCGAAGTACATCGAGATCAATCTTGTCAAAATTCAAAACAAACTATCACAACAAATAATCTTCAATCGAACTATGGCAAATCGTACGATGTTCGAACAAAAATTGGTCGACAAGGATTTTTAGGCTTAGGATCGACGGTGAATGCGTATGTTTATTTAAAATTAACAGATATTCACGATCAAACTTCCGATGTTTTACCTTTGATTAAATCGAATCTACATAAGAAACCGTTTCGATCGAATCAAACCGATCAATTCGAAATCAATACGAAAACGAATCTCGATCTTTTGAAAACTGTCGAAGTATTTCATGATGGAGGAAATAAAACGAAATTACATTTCGATACATTGGAAATAACTGATCAAAACAATGGACAAATTTATTGTTTTCAAATAAAAGATTATCTTCGAGGAGAGACAACATTAGTTCTTGATAAATACATCGATCAACGATGTTTAAAAACAAATTCCAATTCAAGAAAAACATCCGACATGGATTCGAATTCCGACGATGAATCCAATTCGAAAATACTTCCATCAGCTATTCCAACAAGTTCTCAATTATCAGCAGAAAGTAGTAATCAATCGTTATTCAAAATACGAACACGAGGTTTGTTCATTGTCGAATTTCTGAGCGATTTTCTCATCGAATTTTGATTTCAGTCGGTCACAAAGGTTTTCTTTCGTTGGGCATGGGCGGCACAGATGCTAAAATCTACGTTCGTCTTCACGAAGGCGACACTTCGAGCAACGATATTCTATTGAACAATTCCTTAACACATAAAAATCCATTCGAAGCTGGACGTACGGATGTTTTCGAAATCGGTGCATCCGAACAAATAACATCACCGGATAAACTCGAAATCTATCATAATGGATCGAAACATGATGGAGTCTATTTGAAATGGATTGAAATCATGAATTTGAAGACTTTCGAACGGAAATGGTTTTTACAACTTTTAAATTGAAAATAAAAAAAAATAATTTCGAATCTCTTCTAGTTTTCCTGTCCATCGTTGGCTCGATTCGAATGAAGGCGATAAAAAAACACATTTGCTATTAACAAAATTTATTCGAGATGAATCATGTGAAGAAGCCGAATATCGTGATCATCATACTCATGATCAATATAAAACTGAATATGCCATTCGAACAAAAACACACAAAGAACAACCAGAAAATCCTTCGGATGCACGTGCGAATATCTATTTGAAAATTTTCGATGATAAAAAGAAACATACAGAAGATATGTTATTGACTCATTCGAAACATCATTCGAATCCATTTCAAGCAGGAAAAATTGACAAATTCGATGTGGGCTCGAGCCAATTGATGGACGATTCAATTGATAAAATCGAACTTTGGCATGATAATAAATCGGATTTCAATTGGTTTTGCGATTGGTGAGAAGAATTTTACAATCGAAAATCGTTTGAAGAAGACGAGAGAATATTTTCTAGGATCGAAATTAAAAATAAAAAAACAGGAAATGTTAAATGTTTTGGTGTCAATCGACTTCTTTCGCCAAAATCTTCGGATAAATCAGCAAAAGTTGTTCTTTCATTGCAATCGAATCGACCTTGTGATAAAGTCGAACAAGAACTACAGAATTTATCGCACAAAATTCATACAGATCGAACTGCACGACAGCCAAACGTGTCGATTAAACCTGATTACAAAAAGAAATATATTGTTACAACTAAAACAGGAAATAAAATATTAGCTGGAACAGATGCTAATGTTTATCTTCGTTTGTACGACGATCAAAATCAACAATCTGAAGATCTTCTTCTCGAACAATCACTTACGAATAAACATAGATTTGAAAAACATCAAATCGATGAATTTCACACAGGAACATCGAAGAATTTGTCAGATCTAAAACAAGTTCGTCTCTGGCATACGGGAGGAAAAAATCACGGTTGGCATGTTAAATGGTTACAAATCGAAGACCTCGATGCTCAACGTTTATACTGTTTTCCAGTGGTAATCATTGATAAAATGAAATTTTCATTTTGTTTTTATCGGTTTGTGTTCTTTTAAAAGAACAAATGGTTGGATTTAAATTCTGATGATAAGACAACAGATGTTACATTGACTGAATTCGTGATTGATCAATCATGTTCAACAGTAACTAATCAAAAAGATCAAACGAAATTACAGAAATCGTCTCGAATGAATGAACAAGAAGCGCCATTCAAACGAACATATTACGTCGAAACAAAAACTGGAAAACGAGGCCTTTTTGGATTATCTCCAACAGGTAGAACGAATGATTTCGATTTGATTAAATATAAATCTCGATCAAAGGTACGAATGCGAAAGTTTTTATGAAAATACATGATGAAAATGGTGAAACATCCGAACCAATTGCACTTCACAAATCGACTCGACATCGAAATAAATTCGAACGAGGACAAACCGATGGTTTTGATGTTGGTTCGTCTCAATCGTTGACTGGAATTGATAAACTTGAATTATGGCATGATGATAGCGGTGTAGGAAAAGGATGGTTTCTTGATTATATTTCTGTTAAAGACAATCAAACCAATGAAGAAGCTTGTTTTTTTGTTGGTCAATATTTAAACGATAAATACGGAGGTGTAACTGATCGTCATCTTATGTTAGACAAACAACCAACAGATAATCGACCGTGTCGAGAACATTTTCTTGATGTCAGTGAATCGAAAATGACCGAATCAACTGCACAAAAAGATCAACCGATGCCTTACAAACAAAACTATCTTATCGAGGTCAAAACAGGTCACACGGGTCTATTTGGTTTGGGTGGAGCTGGTACTGATGCGCCAGTTTATGTTCGTATTCATGATAATAATGATAATGTATCGGAATCAATACGTTTGAAAAAATCATTGAGACATACGAATAAATTCGAAAGAAATCAAACCGATCAATTCGATGTTGGAACGTACAAAGATTTAGATGGCGTTCAGAAACTCGATCTCTGGCATGAAGGTGGCAAAAATGACGGATGGAAAGTCGATTTTGTTAATGTTACTGATAAGAAAACAGGAGATTCATATTGCTTTCTTGCCAATGTCATGCTTGATAAAAATTCTGGATTAAAACAAACGAATATTTTATTAGAAAATCCATCGGTTAATGTTCGATGTCTGGATGAATTTAAACAAATGAAAACAACATCGAATGTTAAATCAACTTATCCAACAGCTTCAGAAAAAGATGAGAAAATCCAACGACATTTTACTATTCGAACTAAAACAGGCAATCAAATTGAAGCCGGTTCAACAACACCGATTCATGTTCAATTGTACGATGATAAACAACAAGAATCAGAAGATATTCGTCTTAAACATAAAGAACATGACAAACACAATTTCGAGCCAGGTGCTATCGATCAATTTGAAGTTACATCTGCACAATCATTGTCCGATCGATTAGTCGGCATTCGTGTTAAACATCATGCACCGAAATATCAAGGATGGTAAATCACATTTCTGTCCAACAGTTTTTTTTTCGATTGTTTGTTGGTAGGTATGCGGAATGGATTGAAATTGTCGATGAAGATAATCAAAGAACGTACTGTTATCCAATTCAACGTTGGATTGACAAAGGTGAAAATGATAAACAAACAAATATCTATTTCGATGAAATATCCGATGTTCCTTGTGATTCATTGCCTGATACAATGCCGCAAACAGATCGTCAAACTCGTCTTCTCAATAGCAAATCAGTACCAACAGAAGAATCATCTCAATCACAAATATCAACTTCATTGAAAACAACATATCATGTCAAAGCGAGAACAGGAAAGAAAGGATTTCTTGGTCTTTCACCAACAGGTACAAACGCCAAAGTTTTCATGCGAGTTATTGATAAAAATGGTCAAACATCGGAACCAATGCACTTAGCTAAATCAACTGAACATAAGAATAAATTCGAACGAGGACAAACAGATGAATTTAATGTCGGAAGTCGTGAAGAATTGGATGGTATCGATGAAATTGAGCTATGGACAGATGGGAAAGGTGTTGGCAGTGGTTGGTTTCCTAAATATCTTGAAGTAACCGATAAGAAAACGAATGAAGTGGCTTGCTTTCCTGTCAATCAATATTTAAATAAAAAATACGGTGGAATTGAAGAAAGTCCATTGAAATTAAAACGACTTCCTGCTGGAGATCGACCTTGTCAAGATTTAGTTAAAGAACTCGAAGGTCAAGATTCAGACAATGAAGATACATCAATCAACACGAAACAATCCGAAGCAACGAGAGTTTTTCAAAATACATATTCAGTTGTGACGAAAACGGGTCGCACAGGTTTTCTTGGCCTTGGACCATCGGGAACGAATGCGTATGTTTGAATATCGAATTCAACAAATCATTAAATTTCTCTTCATAGACCTGTTTATATTCGAATTCATGATACACAAGGAAAAATATCGAAACCAATTCGTTTAAAACATTCAACTCGACATAAAAACAAATTCGAACGAAATCAAACCGGTTTGACAACAACAACAACAACAACAGAAAATCGAAATACTTGAATTCGATTTTAGATCAATTCGATATTGGAACCGACGAGCCATTAGTTGGCATTGCACGACTCGAACTATGGCACGAAGGAGATAAAAACGATGGTTGGCAAGTGGATTATGTTCAAATTCATGACAATCAAACGAATACATCCTATTGTTTTCCTGTTAATTCTATGCTTGATAAAAACTCGGGTTTAAAAGATACGCATGTGCTTTTGGAAAAATTTGTTACCGATGTCCCATGTCCTCAACAGATCGAAGCATTGAAAGCAAAACGAACGAATTCCGATGTGACAAATTCGAAGAATAAAAAAGAAAAACATCAACGAAATTTTACAATTCGAACGAAAACTGGTTGAGAAAAATTCAATTTCTCGACAAAAAAAAACGTTTATTTTTCAATTGTAAAGGTGATCAAATCGAAGCTGGCTCGACAGCACCGATTCACATTCAATTGTTCGATGATCACAATCAAAGTTCCGAGGATATTCGCTTATTACGTAAAGATAATCACATACATAATTTCGTACCAGGCGGTAAGACGAAATAAATGATTCTAACTTTAATTTAAAAAAATGACTTCGATTTCAGCTATTGACACATTTCAAGTTACATCCGAACAACCACTTTCAAGTCAAATCAGTGGTATTCGAGTTAAACATCATGCTGATAAATATCAAGGATGGTAATAAATATAACTTCAAATTTATGTTTAAATAGTAAAATAAATCATTGTGAATTGAAAGGTATTGCGATTGGATTGAAATTTACGATGAAGATAATGATCGAACATACTGCTATCCAGTTCAACGATGGATTGACAAAGGTGAAAATGATAAACGAACGGACGTATATTTCACTGAAACATCGAGTGTTCCGTGTGAATCATTATCGAATCCGAATCCTGAAGCTCATCGTCGTTCAATACCAACAGCAAGACAAGTAACGGCAAAATCATCCGAAGAACAATCCAATTTAATACCATTTCAAAATACTTATCGTAAATTTCGACGCCTTTTTTCCGACTCTGAAATTCAATTTTTGAAATAGATGTCGAAACAAAAACCGGCAAGAAAGGTTTTCTTGGTTTATCACCAACTGGTAGAGACAAATTTCAATATCGATTTATCAATGATAATCGTTTGAATTTAGGTACAAATGCTGCTGTATTCGTGCGAATCATTGATCACGACGGAAATAAATCCGAATCAATTCATTTGAAAGAATCGACTGTTCATAAAAATAAATTCGAACGTAATCAAACCGATGAATTCGAGATTGGTATGCGTCTTCATCAAAACAAAACGAGTCATTCATTACTTTGCATAGGTTCAACGAAATCACTCAATGGCATCAAACAATTAGAAATCTGGACAGATGGAAAAGGCCTCGGACACGGTTGGTTTGCTGATCATGTTCTTGTTCGAGATAATAAAACTGACGAAGAAGCATGCTTTTTAATTGGTCAATATCTAAATAAAGAATACGGTGGTGTTACGGACAATCATCTTATTCTCGATAGACAAATGGACGATGTTCCATGTCGAAAGAAACTTCGAAAATTAGAAGATGATCTCGATACCATACAAACACGGCAGATGAGTGCCGTGAAAATGTCAAGAGAATCACAAGAAGAATTAGCATCGACTGCGCCATTTCGAAGGACATATCATGTTGATACAAAAACAGGTGAAAAAGGATTTCTTGGTTTATCACCAACAGGAACGAATGCTGATGTTTACTTGCGAATCCTTGATAAATCTGGTCGAGTATCTGAACCAATACGATTACATCGTTCGACAAAACATTCGAATCCATTCGAAAAAGGACATACAGGTTCTTTTAAAAAAAAAAAAACTTCAAGTAAATTAATTCTCTCTTTTTTTGTTTTTTTAAGATTCATTTGATATTGGCTCAAGACTTTCTCTTCAAAGTATCAATGAAATCGAAGTATATCATAATGGAAGTGGTTTAGGTCAAGGATGGAATGTTGAATATATTAATATTATTGATAATAATAAAGAACATAGTTATTGTTTTCCGGCTAATCAATGGATTAATAAAGGAGAACATTTAATATTAGATCAATATTATTTTGATGAACCTTGTCCACAAATGAAAAAAGAACAAAATCAATCGAAATCTGTCGGTCCTATTTCACATGCGCATAGTGATAGTAGTCAACCAAAACGTAGTTTTACTGTTCGAACTAAAACTGGTAAAGAAACAATTTGCTAATAATTATGAATTGATATACAAATTTGATATTCATAAGGTGCTCATGTCGAAGCAGGTTCAACAACTCCAATCTATTTAAGATTATTCGATAATCAATCAGAAAAATCGGAAAAAATTCGTCTCAAAAATAAAGATAAAGATGGTCATCATTTTCAACCAGGTGCTATCGATGAATTCGAAATAACATCTGATCAACTGTTGAATACCATCGATTCAATTCAACTTTCACATAAAGCAGATAAATATCAAGGATGGTTAGTTGCAAACGAAATTCACTCATCGATTTGTACATTTTTTTCTTTTTAAACGAAAAGGTACGGCGAATGGATATCTGTAACCGATCATGATAAAAATGAAACCTATTGTTTTCCGTTGCAACGTTGGTTAGACAAAGGAGAATTAGATGGCAAAACTGAAATTGTTCTCAAACGTCAAACAGATGTATCTTGTGATGAGTTGCCTGATACAATGCAACGATCAAGTTTACGATCGAATATTCGATTGCAAAGCTCGAAACCGACTGATTATAAATCGAATTATCATATTGAAGTTGAAACAGCTAAAAAAGGTGCTCTTGGTTTAGCACCAACAGGAACAGATGCGAATGTATTCGTTCGACTTCATGATAACAAGGGAAATATATCTGAACCAATTCAATTGAAAAAATCTCTTAGTCACAAAGATAAATTTGTTCGAGGACAAACCGGTTTGATTGACAAAAAAAATGAACTAAGAAAAGAGAAAGTCTTGATTTCTAGATTGGTTTGACGTTGGTTCAACACAAGAATTGAGCAATATCAAAGATCTTGAAATCTGGACAGATGGAAAAGGTCTTGGTAGTGGGTGAGTTCATTTTGTTCAGTTGTTTTCAATCTGTTGACATGTTTGTTAAGATGGTATCCTAACTATGTTGAAGTAAGGGATGAAAAAACCGGTGAAACCACTTGTTTTGGTATTGGACAATACTTGTTCGTATCATTTCGGACACGTATAAAAACTTGTCGATTTATTTCATTTGAATAGAAACGAAAAATATGGTGGATCGGAAGACAATCATTTAATCGTTCATAAACAAGAACATAATGGACTTTGTCAAGAAAAGGATAGACTAAGACAAATCCCGGTCGATAAACAACAAGCACAACCACAACAACAACAACAGCAACAACAACATCGAGATTCGTTTGACACGTCGAGACCCGAACGATTTCAAGTGAAAGTTAAAACAGGTCACACAGGATTCTTAGGATTAGGAGGTGCTGGTACTGATGCACCTGTGTTTGTACAAATGTTTGATAGTGAGGATAGACAATCGGAAATATTTCAATTGGAACATTCGAAAACACATACGAATAAATTCGAACGAAATCAAACAGGTTTACTTGAAAATAAAACCAAGCAAATTATTCGTTTTTTTTTCTTGTTCAGATTTATTTCTATTGGATACAAAGAAATCGTTAGCTAATGTCTCAAAAGTTGATCTATGGCATGAAGGAAATAAAAACGACGGTTGGCAAGTGGATTATGTTCAAATTTATGATAAGAAAACCGACAAATCCTACTGTTTTCCTGTTAATACAATGCTTGATAAGAATTCGGGATTGAAACGAACAGCAATTCGTCTAGAAAAACCATCGATCAATGCATTTTGCAAACAACAAGCTGAAGCATTGAAACACTCGCATAGTGAAACAACGATTTCCAAACGACATAAATCCGATAAATCAACAAAAAACTATACCGTTCGAACAAAAACAGGTTTCAACATTGTTGTTTTCCTTGTCTTAAACTAAAGAAATCGATCTCCTCAGGTGATCATCCATCTGCTGGTTCAACAACACCAATTTATCTTCGATTGATTGATGTCAATGATAAAAAATCGAAACATATTCAATTGAAAAAGAAAGATGCCGACGGTCATCATTTTGCTCCTGGTAGTACCGATGAATTTCAAGTCGTTTCTCACGAACCATTGTCAACAATCAAAGCCGTTAAACTCTCAGTCGATGCTGATAAATATCAAGGCTGGTATGGCGAATGGATTTCAATTACCGATGAAGACACTCAAATAACATCCTGTTTTCCAATTCAACGTTGGTTAGACAAAGGTGAAGATGATCGAAAAACGCACATTACTCTTCATCAACAATCGGACGTTCCTTGTGAACAAATCAAATCAATATTAAACAATTTACCGACTAGTAAACAAGCGCCGACATATCGATCATCGGATTCTCAATGGGAAATTTCGATTCAAACCGCTGATAAATCATTGAAAGGCAAATCAGAACGTGATGCCAATGTTTATTTGAATGTTTATGATAAAAATAATCAACAAATTCACGATTCAATACGCTTGGACAATTCAACAAATCATGAAACACCTTTTCAACGACATCATACCGACAGATTTCATTTAAGTTTACCGGATCTCAATCTATCGGATGTTGATCGAATTGAATTGTATCACGATGGACAAAATGATGGGTTTGTTTGAGATTTTTAAAAGGAGAAAAAGAAAACGTTTGTTTTCTATTTGATATTTCTAGATGGTTTTCGGATTTTGTTCAAATAAAAAATGTTCAAACAAATGAAAAGAAATGTTTTTCAGTTCATCAATGGGTCGATGAAATAACCGGTCGAACTCAATTTTCAGTGACAGATTATCAACAAATACCATGCGATCAATAGTTTTCTTTTCTTTTTACGTCTTCGAACTCTCGAAATAAAAGAAAATGAAACATTTTTATTTTGTAATTATTCGTCTGTAAATGACATTTCAATGAGATTCGATCGACATACATCAGCTTGTATCGGAGACATTTGTGCATAGAATCCATCGGGATCTCGATGAAATAGATCGAATAATTGTTCGCCAAGAGCTTGATAAACTTTTTCATAAACAGTCGGATATCGTTCGACAAATGTATGAAGTGTCAACGATGCTTGCCGTTGACTTTCAGGATAAGCTTCATTACCCATGACACATAACAACAAATGAACAACATTCAAACGTAAAAATCGATAATGTTGATCGACAAGTAAACGTATACATTTACAAGCAGCTGCTTGTTGAATAAAAACAGGCATTGGACCGCCTTTTAACGATTCGATTAACTCGAGATTATCGATATCGTCGTTATCACTTCGTTCTTGACTGGGTGGATCGTTTAGACATGCGATTAATTGTTCGGCTAGAGTTGATTGTATGAGATCGTCATTCCATTTCGTTGCCATGAGAATTTGTATGAGTTCAATCGCTTGATATTGAACTTCAGCATGAAATGATTGAAGAAGATTGATGACTGGTTCGAGTAAACTTCGATGAATGTTTTCTAATTGAGGTTGAAGTTTGCATAGAAGTGATGCGGATAATTCTTGAGCTTTAGGCGATGTTGAAAGTAGAATCGCAATGAGACCTTTGTAAACTTGTTGAGTGTATTTAGGATTTCCGTGTGCTAATGAATCGAGTAGAATTTGAGCTGATTTTTGTGTTTGTTCGTCGACTGTTGATTTGGCCATGCATTCAGCGATCGCACGAATACCGTACGATTGACAGATCAATTCTTTATACATTCGACCATTATCAGCTACTAATTTTAGTAAATCTAACTAAATTTGACAACAAAAAATAAACTCAAATTATTTCAAACTGAAACTCAATTTTACTGCTTGTTGTTTATCGGCATCTTTAATTTGATTGACATTCAAAATTTCTAAGAGCGTAAATAAACCTCCGACATCGAGAAATTCACCGAGATATTTATTTCCCGTTGATGATTGAAGAAAAACGCGTAGAGCGCGCAATTGTTCATTGAGACATGTTCCAAATAAATAGCTAATTCTTAACCATGAAGCTACACAACGAAATACAATCATAAATCAAGAGATTTTTCATCGAAAGTATTACTTATGCGTGTGAAAAATAAACTAGCTGATTGAGCAAATTCACTTTCTAGTTCGGGTTCAGTAATTGTCGTGTGTAATTCAATGAAATCAAGTAAAATTTGACGACGAACTTTCGTTGAACCTTGATCCCAACGAGCAAGCAATCGACGAATTTGTGTTAGACTTGCTTCTTGATGTGCATTCGGCATTTTGTTTCAATAAACATCGCGTACGTTCACCATTTTTATTCTTGGTAACCAAGTAAAAACCTTTGCAAAGATGTCGTTCTTGTATTCATTGCCATGTCACTAATAGTCGGAGTTTGAATGAAATTCGAGGCATTTATTCATTGTATGTGATTAAAAAACAAGCATTATACTAATTAAAAGAATTGAAAAGCGCTATTTATGACAGCAGACATAAAAGTCTCTTTTTTTCGATAGAAGAGAAAAAAAAGAAACAAAAAAACTCTCAGATGTTATCTTTTAACTAATGAATTCATCATTCATTTATAAACAAACTGCCCATTATAAAAGAAAAAGGATATCAGATCCATTTAGACAAGATCAATACAGCAAAAGTCCTACGAACTATGCTGGTATATCACAATTAGTCGAAATACAAATATAAGGTATTTTCAATTGCCGTTATTTTAAATCGATTAATAGTTTTTTTATTTCGTCGCAATGTCAAAGTATATGATCACAAACTTCTCAAACATTCTTTTTTTCCTTTCTCTTTTGCTTCACTCTTTATTATAAGTGAAAATATCAGAATAAAATTTCTCTTTGACTTCTCCTCGAGCAAATAAAACTGTTACATGTTTTATTATGAGGCTTGATAAAAAAACTGTCATCTCTTCTGCTTTTTGACAATCTCGTTTTTTCGACAGTGCCAGATTATATTTTCAAATATAATAGGATATATCTCATTTATTCTTTTCTCTCCTATTTTTGTTTCAGTATCTCATCCTTATGTACGTGCATATATTTATTATTCGAATGCGAATAAACAGTCTGAAAATGTATTTCGAAGAGATACATTTCTCATACTGAGAAATATTCAAAATGTTTTCCTGATTAACCTTCCGTTTGACATCCAACCAAGTACAACTCGATACAAGATTATCTTAACAAGTATTTGCACATGGCATCATTCAGTCATTAACACGTTGGATCAAAAAAAAAGCAAAGAAATGATATTTAATTGAGTTGTAATTGGTATTTACTTAATGTCAATCGCAAATGGTACACAAAAATTCGGTTCTATTTCGTTGTTAAATCAAGACACTTGACAAAGACAACATTTATATCGTTCTCTGTTTTAATTCGACGAATATGGTAAGTATCTTTAAGTAGTAATAGGATTTCGCCTTATAAAAATTGTTAATCGTTGAAAGAATATTATTGATTGATACTGTAAAACATGACATTCCGGGTGCAATCTCTTTAATATACATTAATATGGAGAGAAAATCATGATGTTCTCAAAATAGAACCATTTTCTTTCTTTATTTTTTTCTTTTTTCTCTTCTCATATATTCTACTGTCAACAAAAGAAAGCAAAATGAGTCTATGTCTTTCTCACATTTGATAAATATTTGTCTATCGACCATAATAGCTGAGTTTTCAATGATTTTTTTTATTGAATACGGTTAACAAACTTTCAGTAGTACAAAATTTCACATGAAAAATGGTTATGACTAGACGTAACCAGATGTTAAAATATGTTCCTTTTTCAATGACTTTCATTTTCTATTATTCTAAAAGTGCTTTGCATCGTGTTGAAGAATAAAATTGAAATTCTTTTTTTTTTCTTGAAAGTAAATAGTGGAAATAATAACCATAGACAAAGAAAGCGACGTTTGAATGTATGCAAAGAAAAGTACACCGCGTTCATAGGAGACACCTTTTTTTTCTCTACTCTGTCATATTTGGAGAGAAATATTGTCAACCAGCAACGAAGAAAGAAAAGAGAAATACAGAAATCGCAGATGTTTAAATTTTTGTTCTCCTACAAACGAAACCAAAAAAGAATTTTTTTCTATCTTCAATCGAAAAATCTGTTGCCAATTTCTCTTTCTTCTCATAACGTGGATGCTTATGCAAACAAAATCCAGTAAGATTCATGCTTTGAAGAGAAATAAAAATGTTTTATCAATTTCTATGCCTTTTAGAATAATGAAATATTTAATAGAAACATAGTGATAGTTTTTTTTTCTCACCTAATAACACTTTTTTTATTCTCAGTAAGAGGAAATATATTTTTTTGAATAGTTTTTTTCTTTTTCCCTTCGTTGTAAGTGCTTTTATCTTAAGAATTGTTAAGACCACATCCGTATAACATTTAGTTTTTATGTTATGCATTAGAATCTATCCAAGAGCTCGTCTGATGTGCCGAACGAGATAAAAATATCATCGTTTATTCAGACGAGTTTTTATAGATAAATAAAGTTAACATTCATTGGTTATTAGGAATATTTTTAAACGTCGTCATCTTTTATGTTTAATCATGTAAATCTGTATTCGTTAAGGAAATAGGATACTTATCTACAATCAAGGTAACAAATATTTACAAGATAAATGCCGATAAGTCAAAACGTCGCTCAATTAATCGGTAATTTTAAAATATCCAAATAGTAATCTGCATGTGTGTATTTGCAGTGGCGGCCCGACGAAGCATCAAAATTTTCGAAAATACTAGAAATTTAAAGGAATTTTTTTAAAAAGCTGTTTTTTTAACAGTGATTTCTAACGAGAAACACTAAATACGATATGATCGAACTTTTTTCTAGTAAATCAAAACTTATTTAACGCACAACAAATGCATATATATATATATATATATATCATTAAAAAAAGTAAAATCGAAAAGAGAATCGTTATCTAAACTTGATATGTCTTTTTTATCAAGACAACGGTAAGAGCATAGATAGAATCATCTTATCAAGAAAATTGTAGGATTACAACAGAGTTCTTATGTAAACTGAGAAGGTTTTTTTACTAGGAAAACGGTAACATGTCAAACAAGATCCTTATTTGAATTTGAAAGATTTTTATCGTGAAAATTCTCAGAAAGCAGTGTCTGAATAGCATGAATTTTCTTCTATTGACTACGAATCAAGGGAAAAAAGCGGATTCTTGGGAATTCTGAGAATCTTTAAAATCCCAAGAGAACAGAATCCGCCTTTCCCCCATTGGTTCTGTAAATGTCAACTTCGTATAAAAATCTTTATTAATCGAATGTCTATCATTTACCCAGAATTTATCCAAAAATCAAAATTATATCTGATTAATTGTCATTTATCGCAAAATTTTATCTTTGATATATAGTCAACCACGATTTACTACGAATGTGACTTCCAGAATTGATCTTTAAATCATATTCACATTTAAATCGTGATGCAATTCTGGGATGAATTCTGGGAACCACGATTCTGGGTAAATGATAGACATTCCTATCATGGGAAAACTCATTTTTCTGATTTTCACTGGAGTATACAAAACTCTATCGAAAATCGCGCAGTGTAACTTGAAAATGGAATGATGACCGATAATATTTTGGTTTTTAGACTACCAAACTAGAGTCCATTGAATCGTATAGGAGTTAATGAAATCGGAGTTGTACACCTATATAGTGTTCAAAATTTTTGTTTCAGATATTTGTCAATGAACATCCAGTTTTATTTCTCTTAGCAAATATTTTCGTGTAGTTCAATGGCAAAACAATTTGCTTCGCCTGCTAGTCGTTTGATTTCACGACTAACATTATATCGTTTGATTGTTATTTGCGGAATATTACTTCTAGCATATTTATTTATATATAAAATTGATATTGATACAACAGCTGCACGACTTGGAAATATTATTATAGTTGGAAGTGGTTCTAATCAAAATAATGAACAGGGTCAAATTGTTCCATTGATTTCGAAGAAAGATCCCGAACCAGTACCAGTAAATCCTCCTGAACCTGTAAAAAAAGAAGAAAAAGTAGAACCGCCAACAACAACAATAACAACAACAACAACAACAACAACAATTGTCACTACGTCGTCAGCTCAGAAAAATGAATCTCAAGCTTTTAATGTTAGTGACCAGCCAAAAGAAGCATTCGTCACATTTAGCAATAACAATCCAACTTATTTAGCTCTTCTCAAAGTTATGTTAGAATCTGTTCATACATTTTCAACACGACCTGTTATTGCCTTTGGAATCGATGTTGATCTTGATATTGATCTTAAACAATTTCCTCGAGTTATTAAACGACGTATCAAACAAAGTGATTGCGGACCAGTAAGAACTAAAGAAAACAAAATGATTGAACACATTCTCGAAACTGTTTAATTTAGTCTGTTTACTTTTGTAAAATTCATGGCATTGTCAATAGTGGTGTTGATTATGGCGTTTTAATGGAAACTGATGATGTAGTCAATCATGATGTTGATGTTCTATTCGATGTTCTTCATGTTTGGCCTTATCCACTGCCACTCTCGCCTCGGCATCCCGATGATCCACAAAATTATGAACATTTCATGAGAGAACATAACGTCCCAAAACGTACGACACCTTATATTCATGCACATATGATTTGGACATATCGAGCATATCCATTTTTGAAAAATCTAAATTCACTTTTACAAAAAGGTAGTTTTCAAGGTGCGAATTTCGATGAAACAGCAGTTAATGTTATGCTATGGAAAGAAAAAGCCAATCATACATTATGTAAATATGGTAGGATATTTACACAAAATCTATTCAAAATTCTCTCTCTTTTATTTCTCTCTCGTTCAGATCCATTTTTTAGTTACAGTGAACCCTATGAAAAATGGCCAACAATTATTAATTGTACACGATATTGTCATACAACATTTACGACTTTACATGGCTGTAAAGACGCTGAAGTTTCTGCTGCACTTTTAAAACGACTCAAAGAGAATGCTGGCAAACCAACTGTTCAAACATTGGGCATGGGTGGAATGCATTATCATAATGATACAAGTGTGACCTGTTGTTATCCAGATAGTAAACCTTCTCCTATACATCCACTTTTATGTGAACATCCACAAACATAATGATTTCTGTTAACTTATTCGACGTGATTTTATTGCTGAGATAATGTTTTTATTTCTCTACGAACTAGATAATGAAACAAAACAGAATATTTTTTAAAAGAAAAATGGTTCTAATAAATAGGTTTTGTTTTAGTGATTGATAAACGAATTCTTATTTCTAAATGAGCTAGTCGAATGTCAAACACAATCTGCTAATAATTATACAGCGAGTAACTCGTACTATAGTTTCCCATCAATATTGACTTAAATTTCCGTGAAATTCTCCATCGAGAATTATTCGATGATGTAATCATATAAATTGAATTTATGCGTGTGGTTTTTTTATTCAATCAAACAAATCTAATTTAATAAAAGTTACAGACAAGAAAAATTCAATATTCTCAAAACGATAATCGAGATCAGAGATAGGTTGCAATGAATTGATAGACAAACGAACCAATAATACCACAAAAGCAACCGGCAAATATAAATAACTGTAGAATAACAGCGGCTGTAGCTGATAAATATGGTTCAACCGATCTGAAAACAAAATAAATCAATGAAATTATCTTCTTTTTTGTTGTTGTTCTATTTACTTTGCTGTTAAAATGTGTAGCATTGAATTTAAATATCCATGTGTTACTGAAAAAACAATAACTAAAACCATGAAAACATGATCATCATGAATAAGAACGGGAAACGTTTGTCTTGATTGAGGTTCGAAATTAACAAAAACAAATGTTATCAACGATGCAATTGCACGAATAAATACAAAAAATGCCAACCATCGAGAATATGGCTAAAGAATCGAATAAAACAAATCTACTAGTATCGAAACAATCGATTGATTTCGTACTTTTTTAATGCAACCTGCGAGAAAATTACCAAGCAGATTGAATAATCCGAAATTGATCAATACAATCGCATCAACAAATTCAAAATCTGAATTATTAGAAAATCAGATCAACAAAATCGATGAAATCAATCGATTGAATTTACTCGGAAGAAAAAAACTTGGCGTCACACTTTGAACTTGACTGAGAATACTTGGGAAAAGAGTTATCGTAGAAAAATAAAGGAGCCAAATTGAAAAACATTGAATCCAAATCTAGAAATTATTATTTTGTTTTTTTTTTCGAATTTATTCCCCATCGAATTCTCTTAATTTTACTTGTTTCAATACAATTCCGTAGGGTACTTGGAGTAGACGTCCTTTTGTTGTGTGTAAAAGATCAATTTTAATTGATGTATGATAGAATCGAAAGAGACGCTTGACAAAATCATGAAAACATGATAATTTATTTCTTTTTCTTTCAATAACAAAATCAACTTACCGAATAAGGAAATGCAAAATAAATGTCAAAACTAAGGAAAAGTATGAGAACAGCAGTGACAAGAAAATATATTGCAATGATTCTTGAATCATTGGAATCTAATTACAACGAACAAAAAAACGCAACAATTTTCATGAAATTGTTTTCGCGTGTCGACTTACAATATTTAAAAGCGATTCTGCTACAAATAGCAAAAAGAATCGAAAGTGACTAAACAATAACAATTATAAAATTATTCAATTATTATTAATAATAAATCACAATTGAATTCGCTTACTGAGCCAATAACAAGTGCATTGACATATCGATCAGGAAAATAGGATACAAGTCCTGCTACACTCGATAAATAAAGACCAATGAAAGCTAAATACATCAATGTTTTTCTTTCAATATGAAATCAATGAATATTTTCCAACCTCCAATAACAACAATGTTAAGTATGGTCACACAAAGGAAGACACCTGATGCTGAAATCAAACAAAAGCAAAACATTGAATTGATTTTTCTGATTGACTTGATTTTTTTCTTACAATCACGAGCATCGAATACAGCGAAAAGCACCTGTAAAATGAACATAATAATAAGTACGACAATCGATGGAATAATACGTCGTTTTGTATCGCCACTAGGAAAGAATTATTCTTTCTTATATTTCTCCAAAGACATTCGAAACTTACTGAAAACCGATAAACAGACCGATACCCGTTGAAACTAAAGCTGCAAGTAGAGCAGCTAATGCGCAGAAACTAAGAAAATGTTGACGATAAATTTCTGTATCATCGCCAAGAAATTTACAACAGACGAAATACTACAAAATACAATCAATTCAATTCGAAACATATCCAAATTAATTTACTTCATAACTATGAAATAATAAATTCCACGGTAGGAAACAACCAATTCCATGAATAATAAACGCAAAAAATACTCCAAAGCATCTTGATAAATTGAGAAATTAGATCGTTTTATCATCTTTGAAATGTCATTTTACCTGTCAGTAGGTACTCGATCAAATGTATCCGATGTTATAACAACTGTATCAACTGGTTTACTGAACATTTTTGTCTCGAATTATTATTTTTCTTCTTCATTAATAATTAACTAACACAACATGTTTGTTGCTTTTGTGTTTGTTTGTTGTTTAAGCATTCAAATAAAACGAAAGAGATCTACGAATAAATGATGCGTATTTGCTTGTAGAACAATTATTTGTCGAACGATAATTGTAGTTGATTTCAATGTCGGACATACTAGAACAAGAGAAAAGAAGAAATCGATGATAATGACTAAAAGAACATGAATAATAACATCGATTCATGCGTAAAAATAAAAGTCATTTTTCTATGTTTTCTCCGTTCATGTGCTCGAATACAACTGCAGAGATAGATCCCATGGCGGTCGTGTTCTTTACTCGTTCTGTTTCTTGTTCTTCTTCGGTTTTTTTTTCTTCTTTTTTTTTGACTAGCTCTCTTACATAAAGCTTTAGCATGCAGGAAAAAACGAGCGAATACTGATGGTGCTTTTGTCTGTTTCTATCGTGTTCTTTCTTCAATGGCCTTCGTCAAATATCGAGATAATTGCAAAGCAATCTTCTCTCTCTCTCACACACCCACCCACATCCACAGTTATTCTTAGCTTTAGTTATTCGTTACTCAAATGTTGTTTCTCTCGATTGTTCTATATTAGAATCTCCATCGACTTGCCTGAAAACAATCAAGTTAATCATCGACATCAAATCTTTCGAGATATATACATAACGGACTTAATCGTTTTCTTGTTGATAAAAAAAACAAATAATAATGCACTATTATCATCTTTAAGATATTATTCCGGGATACATATTTGCCTACTAATCGTATTCTTTATAATATATTCCTCCTTTTTCTCTTGGTCTATGTCAAGGTTGTCATCTTACAAAAAGAGGAAAAGAAGAAAAAAAAACACTAAACATAAATCTACTAAATAGTTACGAGAAGATTGTCGAATAGTATTATTTGTCAATCAATAGTTACTATTTCTGATTTGCATGTAATATACCGAATGCGACAGTGTTGACGAGTCTCACTGACTATACTACAAAGCACAAACAAAAATTGAAAGAGAACAAATGAGTAGAGAAAAAGAAAAAGATTATGTTTCATTATGAAATGCGAATATGAGACTGATTAACGAAAAGAAATATAAAATAAGAAAAAAACGTATACATCATTAGATAGAATTTCATGTTTTAAATAGCTTTGTAAATAAGTTAGAATTATAATTTTGCAAAGAAAAGAAAAAAAAACCAGACGATTGTATCGTTTTTAATAGCCCGAAGGAATAAAAAAAAAGTTCAATATCAAACGATAACATCGATCGACGAAAGAAAACTTTCTATAGTTTATATAAACATGAACATCTACTTGAATATTTCGCTGCCTTCTTTTTCTTGTTCTCTCCTCTTCATTCAACTAATCAATGTCGTCTTTTCTTTTTGTTCATATGCCGTTACTTTCAAGTACTACTTAACACACATTCATCATAGTTCACCTATTAAAGCATGAGTATACATATATAAAGAACGCACTCGGAAGTCAGTTAAGTATAAAAGTATGAGAAACAAGAATATTACATATTAACTAGCAAAAATCGAATATACGTACATCTCCTAACGAACGAAAAAAGAAATGGCAGAGAAAAAAAAAGAGAGAATCAATGATCTTGATAAAAGATAATCGCAATGAACCTCAACTTTGAATAATCTGATCTATTGCACTATTCTTTAATTATATGCTTGAGTTAAAATAACGTATTGTTGATGTTGATCGTTTATCTTCTGAACTCGTCCATCATTTCGACGAATTCTTGTTCTAACAGAACATAAAAGATAAATATACTATACGCGTGATATATCATCGACTCAAAACTATTATCTTTTGCTTGATGTTTAAGAATTTTTTCAATTCTCTCTTTTCTTCTTCTCGTTGAAATAAATTCAACGAGCATCTCTTCACACAACATTTAATTTCTACTCGACCGAAGTCTTATTACGCAATAATCCTAGTTCATCATCATCGTCACAATACTCATTCAACAGCAAGCAGCATAATTCTCTTGTTAAATATGTGCGTAGTCGTCTAATCGGTTATTGTCGGTTAATTGATTGTACCGATTTATCTAAACACGCATATAGCTATACGTATCTATATAATGTTCATGATGATGATGAACACGCACATGTTTTACTTTTTTACCTATTCGGCTTCGGTAGAGAAAATCTAAACGTGAAAATAATAGATATGTAATCATAGGAAAGAAAAGTCGTGAACAACTGAGACGGAATATATACGTACGTTCGAATAAATGAGTGAAGAAAAAGAAATGTTGATGAAAAAAAGAAACAAGGACAACTACTCGTTTAATATTCTTCGTACACTAAATGTGTACACAATTATGCATAGATATATATATATATATATATTTATGTACATATATTATATAAGAAAATTGACACTTATACGATCTCATAATTATATCGAACATCAACAGTGATCATTGACTGTTCAAGATTGATAAGTAGATTTGACTGAATATTAAATTGATTGTCTCAAAAGAAAGTAAAATTGTGTTATAGAAGAAAATATGCCTCTGTTTGATGTAATAATACATATGTTTTATTCTGTAGAATTGTCTATGTGATTGAGCGAGCAACAATATGTTCAAGAGTAAATAAATAAATAAATCGATGATGAAGACGAACTGCTGTGCAAATAATTTCGATAATTACATTATGTTACGTATAAGAAAAAGAATAAATATTAAAACAATCTCGACTTATCTTCAATCATGATATAAACAGTAAATAACAAAGAAATCAATCATTGAACAAAGCGCAAACTCGTCCTTGTACAACAAATATCTTAATTGAAGAAAAAAAAAATTGTAAGACCTAATAAATCTTATCTTTTTTCTTTATCATAATGAGGTTGGATTTTGTATGTTTCTACTCGATATCTATTAATATTTGAATATGAAGAATAATAAATATGCGTCAATTCTCATGTCATTGTTGTCCTTCGAAGATGAAGATTGATCAATGAGAAACAGATCAAGGCAAAAAACATCATGTTTGAATGCTACCTTAAATGACAGATGCTCGTATCTTTCAGCTAAACGACGATATCAATTGATTCCAAATTCCTTTTGGCTAACCTACGAACATACGTATGTATCATTTTTGAAGTCATTCGATCGATGAGCATGATATTGCATTTTTCTTTTCGACTAATAACACTATACAATGAATATCTCGTCATTAGATTAACTAAAACTGAGAGTAGAACACATTTATCATTGTTGTTATGCAATAACTTAGTGTCATTTATGACCGATTGAATAAAGGAAGCAAATAGGACAATAACTGTCTGATAAATCTAGAAAAATTCAATCTAAAAGGGTAAATCATTTACTAAATATAAAGATAATCGAAAAATAAATTGCTTGCTTTTATATTGTTATTGTTAAAATATGATTGATGAGATGTGTTTCTTTTTTTTGCTTTCTGTTTCATGTCCATCCAATCGATGAAAATAAATTAATCTGCATGTTATTTGTTTAATACTACTTGTAAAATATGATCACATCGATTGTTCAACTAAACTTTACAAGTTACAAGATGTAATAAGATTGTTTTAATCTTTGTCAATATTCTTGATTAAATTCAACATTTACTTTCTGTTTGTATTAATACTTAGAATGAGTATTCAAGAAAAGAAATATATCTTAGCAAATGTTTTATTATTAATCTAACTACAATTTCAAAAAAAAGCAGTAAATACATTATTTTGATTGAGATTTATTTGTTGGATTGTCGATGACATTTTTCATGGTACCACCTGGAGATTCATCATTAGCATGTGTACTGCCTACTTTGGGCGAACCTGAATTCGATTTCGTTGATTGGTCATGATTTCCATCGTTCTTATTTTGCTGATTTTCAGCATAGGTATGTGATTGTGGTTGCGTTTCAGGATTATCAACAACATTTTTCATTGTACCACCTTCACTTTCCTTGTTTGCACCAGCGCTTGACATTGTTCGTTTATTTTTTTTGTAGTAAAATAAAAGAATCTGTGTGAATTTGCTCTCCTTTTTATAGTTCCATAGGAAACAAGATGCGTAAAAAGTAAAGTTAAATGAGTGTATTGTGCATGTTTGCACAACTGTTACTACTAAGAGAAGTCAATCAGTACGCGCCATTCACCGACATTGATTCTTTCTTTTTCTTTAAAATATTTCGAAATCATGTTTTGTTCTCAAACGAAGAATAGAAATTCAAACTGATTTATATTTATATTAAATTGAATAATTGCAATGCTACAAAATCATTTCTGTGAGAAAACAAAACACTGCACAACGCAAGAACAACAACAAAAAAAAACGATCAATTAAAATTGAAAAAAAAAACTAATGAATTAATTCATTTCACAATTAGGTCGTGCGTTAAGTCGACGTGTGCCATCCATTTCGACGCCTGTTTTCTTATCAACACACCAACAATATCGTTGACTTTGATCGCATTGAACAGATGAATACAAACCATTGGTATCGCATACCTACACATAATTTATATGATTTCATTTTTCTTTTTGAATAGTTATCTTACTGGAATAAGAAAATGTTCATCAGTTACACTGGCATTTCGAACTTGTTCGAGATGTTTCAAACATAACGATGACGAGAGTCCATATGGTAATCGACTAGCATCACCATTTTCGATTGTTCCTTGACGTAATAAAAATCGTTCTAGATTTTACAATTGAAATAGAAAATTTGCTCATAATGGATCAAAAGAAAATCGAACCTGGATGAAGTTGTTGATAAACACCAACACATCGAAGTTGATCTCGATTTTGAACGGAAACACTTGGTCCAATTGGTATTCCATTGTCATCAACACATGAACAATATCGACCATCGCATTGAATTGGCGCATAGTTTCCAGTTGATAAACATGATAAATGATGACCAATCATTCGAAGACTTGACACTTGATATAACTCGACAGCACAAGCTAAGAAAAAGTCGTTTCAGAGAAAATTGGAAATAAAATAGAATCGTTTACCACAATTGATATTTTCATCTTCTAGTTGTGATTGAAATCCTTTGATATGAATACCACTAGGAGTCACACATGAGCATTTCGATGTTGTTTTATCACATTGTCGAGCCGAAAACGATCCATCAGGTCCACATTGTGGTCCTGAAATGTTATGATAATTTGCTTGACTTGCTAATTCCCAACAGGCTTGTCTATTTATTGAAAAGAAAACGAAATTATTTCTTTTTTTTTATTTTTGAAAATCGGTTTACCGTGATGCTTCTTTTGGATCTGGTAAGCATGAACACGTTTCACAACCATCGGCATTCAAATACGAACCATAATCACATCGACATTCCGATGAAACAGGTAAACATGGTACACTTCCACGTAATTTACATTGACATGTTTCACATCCATCGGCATCTTTGATATAGCCTATTTTCATAAAAAACAACAACAAAAAACTTGAAAATAATTTCTTCTTAATCGATTCTACCAAGATGGCATGGAGGACATGCGAGAGTTGTTGAACAATTGACTTCTGTTGCATTATCAATTGGTAATAAACAGTCACATGTTGGACAATCATCTTCGTCTTTAATTGAACCATATTTACATGATCCATATGTACAGTTAAGTACGGGACATTCTTGAATATTTGGTCGGATACAAACGCATGTATCACAATTGTATTCATCTTTAACTGTACCGAAGTAACATGGCTCACAATTGAGTTGTGGACAACGTTCGCCTAATGGAGGATACGGTCGAGTTTGACATTGGCAAATGGGACACTAAAAATCAATTCAATAGAGAGAATTTTTTTGCTTTTCGTTGTGTTTACTCCGTTAACATCTGTATGATGTCCGTATGGACATGCTTGACAAGTTAATGTTGGACAAGTTTCATTCGATTTACTCGAATGAAGACAATTGCATGTTGGACATCCGTGATTATCATATTTTCGTCCATATGTACATGATTCAAATGGGCAATCTTGTAAAGCTGGACAATCAGCTGGTATAGCTACAGTTGATATTTCTTCAGTAGTTGTCATTAATTCAGTTGTTGAAACTTCTACTAGTGTTTCATTGATATCTCCTTTGTGTAAAACAATTAAAGGAACTTCACTATCAATTGTTATATTCGAAATTGGCTCTAAAATTAAATCACTTCAATGAATTTTAAGTACGATTCGTCTTTTTCTTACCAATGTCTTCAATAACAGTCATGTTTGTTCGATTTGTATCGTCAATAAAAGATGTATTTCCTGTTAAAATCATAATTTCTTTTATTTCTACAACAGTTGTATTTTCCAAATCAATTTCATCAGCTGCATTGTCATAATATTCTTCGAGAGTATCTAATCGATTCGTTCGAGTTGTACGTGAAGTAAATTCAAAATCTGCAACTGTTGTCACAGTAACATTTTCTTCATTCACACTTTCAGTTGATTCTTTTGTTGCATTAACATTGTCTATGATTTCCTCAACAATAGTCTTGTTTTCAACAATTTCAGGTCCCGTTACAAATGACAAACATTTTTCTATGAAAAATATTCCGAATGAAAATAAACAAATGTTTTTTTTTTGTCTACTTGAATCATCGTTAATAAGAAAATCTTCTTGATTGAGTGTTACACAATGTTGTTGTAACCATAGAACTGGATTTCCTTTGTATTCCAATTGATTATTCTGAACAATCATTTGTTCACTTTGATTATCCGCACAGCTATCCGTTTGATTTGCATCAATTGCATAGCAAAGTGTGAAAAGCGATACAGTTTCATCAAGAAAAATCAATTCAAGAAAACCTTTTCAGCAAAAACAAAGACAAAAAAGTCGATATTTACAATAGTTTTCATGTTTGATTTACCTTCTACGTCCGATTTCCATTTAATTAATGCTCGATTCGTCTTGATATCTGGCAAAATTTCTACTTTTTCTGATTGAGCACAAGAACCATTGCTAATAAAACAACAAAACAATTGAATTCTTCACGAAAACTAAACTTTTACTTATTCTCTCCAATAAAAGCTAACTGAATTGTATCATTTGTCGAGACAGTTGTTTGCATAAAAGTATTTTTCCATGTTTGTTCGCCGAAGATAAACTTCGTTCGAGCTAAGACAAACCAAAGTCGATCAGTATTCAACAGCTAAAAAACATTTGATAAATGATTGTTATTGTTTTAGAAATCATTACGTCGAATAAACTTTGATTGCCTATGAGAAATACATTTCGATCACATGAAAAATTCGATTGAAGTTCTAAATTATCGACAATAGTCGCATTTTCATCGTTAAGAATTGGATTTGCTGATAATTGAACAATAATTGTATATACAAACACAATCGAGAATAACGAGAACATCCGTCTTTCTTCTTCGTCGATTTTTATTCCAATGAATCAATCTTCTAAATACTAAACTTTAACATTTACGTTCATATAATCGATAAGTAATGAAAAATAGTCATGCGTACATCAACTGGCATAAGAACAGAAAAAAGGTCAGTTCTATCGACAGATGTTCATATATGATTGACTACAAACAGAACAGAATGTAATTGCTCGAGGAAAATATTCCCAATGTTTTTATATTACTGACCCAGACGGCTTACTTTCCAGAAAGAAAGAAAGCAAAAAAGATATATCTTCTTCCGTTCAATACGCAACATTTTGCAAGAAGATACGATATGATTCTTTTTTGGGTAACCAACCAATCAATCGGTCACGCAACTCAATCGATCGCATAATCGATTCATAGTTTTATTTTAATTAAATAAATAAAGAAAAAAAAAACGAAAAAAAAAAGAAAGTCGAATTGCATTGTTTGTCGTTTCTTTTTAACCTTTAATCTGGATATTGAAAAAGAAAATTTAAGTGCATAGCGAAATGAAATAAGCAAGATCCGGGTGCAAGGTTAAACCTTGACATATTTCAATAATAGACGACTACATCTATCTGCCTACATTCAATTATACCTGAGCGTATAAATATCTCTTACACAATCGATGTCTTTGAGAGTGAAATCTTTTGTAAAACAAAAAAAGCCCTCAAACGTTTTTTTTTAAATTTCTTCTTCAGGTGAGGATGATGATAGATTTTATTTGGTTTGTTTTCTTCGTATTAATTTCATTGACCAAAGGTCAATTAAATGAAACTATTATTCGTCAAATTCGTCCACTTTCATCATCGTTTTTCGATGAAATTATTGTCGATGGTTCGTTCGATGTTTTCTTAAAGCAATCCAATCGAATTCCATTGCCAAGTGTCGAACTTGAAACAGCTGTTTACGTTCATGAACATCTTACTGTTGAAATTCTCGATGATCACATTCTCTACATACATCTCACAAGTCCGTTAGTTCTTCATAAAAATATCAATGCTCATATTCATTTCAATCCACCTCTACGACGTTATACAATCAAAGGAACAGGAAATACAATGACTGATGAAAATGGACTTGTCAATGAAGGCGATGAGAAATTTATCTTAGATAATCGTGGTACGGCAAATGTTGCTATGCAGCTGAATGTCAACGATTTCGAAATCTATTTATCTGGAACGGGTAATAGCCGTTTCTGGGGACAAGTACGAAATAATTTGTATCTCGAAACCAAAGGTGTTGGAGATATCAATGCAATGAATTTAATGGCTAAAAAAGCCGATGTTTATTCGGCTGGTGTTAGTACAGTACGTGTTGCTGCAACTGAAGATATTCGAGTTGAAGTAACAGGCGTGTCGACTGTTTACTATCGATTATTATCGGGAAAAAAGCCAAGTAAAACAATTACAACAGGTCTTGGACAAATTATTCCAGTTTCTTAATTGCAATTCAATCGTAGAAATTTTGATTTTGTAGAATTTATTTATTTTGAAATAAAACATTTTGTTCTACTACCTATTCGGAGTGTGAGTAGCGCAACAATCTTTGTCATTTTCAATGTTTACTCGTTATGATTGGATGACACAACTAAATCGTAATATCAGTTGACCAAGATTTTCTTTCTTCCTAGCAATTTAATCATTGCAGTTTTGTTTTCTCGAATGCACAAGAATCATGATTACGCTTGAAGTTTAGTCACTTCGTTCTCTAGGAAGAAATACACAGGCTGCTGGTTGCTTTTACCTTGTTCGCAAAAGCATAATTGCACAATCTTGTTGACATCCTCTGGTGGTATATAAAAATAAGCGCAGAACAACATAGTTTCATTCATTTCTACAATCGTTTGACCAAAAAATCGTCAAAAAAATGTCAAACTCCTCGATACCATTACGACGTATAACTTTATACAAAAATGATTTAGGTTATTTCGAACGAACAACAACTAAATCATCGTCACCAGCCGTTCTTCAAGTTGCAAAAAAACAAAAGAAATTAGTTATTGATACTTTATGTACAACAGCTAATACGGTTACATTTGATACTGAAGAATACGAAAAATATGCAGCAGCAAATGCTACCGAACATTACTTTTCGTTTGTTGATCTTACATCAACACGATCGTTTGCTGATTTTCTTCAAACATGTACAGGAGCTGATGTGATTCTTTCGATCAAAGGCGAAAACGAACAACAAACAGGCAAATTATTGATGCTTCATACAGAAGAAGTTTTGCTTAGTCCAACATCATCAGAAAAAACAACTCGTTATTTTGTTAAAATTTTAACTAACGATGGTTTCATTCGACAATTTGATCGTAAATATTTTTTTGAAAATCGAATTCTTTCAAAATAATTTGTGTTTAGTCGGTGCAATTGATGGTATCAAATTAGTCGATACTTATCTTCAAGAACAATTGGAAAAAGTTTTATTGAAAAAATTAAATAGCAAAAAACCAGCAGCCGATACAAAATCGGATTTCATTCGAATTGGATTTAACAGTGACATTCAATCGAATTCATCATCAACAAAAACTGTTGCTGCTGCAGCAACAACAACAACTGAACAAACTCTCGATGATTCTGATTTACTTAAAGTTTCCTATTGTTATTCAACAAAAGAATGGCTTTGTTTATATCGATGTGAAATCGATTCATCAGCATCGAGTACAGCTACATCAAAAGTTGGCATAACTCTGTTCGGTTCGATCAATAATCCAACTGAAGAAGATTGGTCACGAGTTGAACTCGTTCTTGTTGCCAATGAACTCGAAATTTTAGATAATAATAAATCAACATCGAAACCAACGACTGCCTCCGATCGTAGTACAACACCACGATCGACAGGCGGCATGCAACTCTATTTGAAAACATTAACTGGCAAAACCATTACACTTGACGTATCTCCATCGGATACAATTGCAATGGTAAAAGAAAAAATTCAAGACAAAGAAGGTATTCCTCCTGATCAACAACGTTTGATTTTTGCTGGCAAACAATTAGAAGATAACCGAACAGTGGCTGATTACAATATTCAAAAAGGTTATTTATTTGATTTCGAATTTGAAAATAAAATGAATTCAATTTCGGAAATTTAGAATCAACTTTACATTTGGTTCTTCGATTACGGGGCGGTCCTGGTGACGGTGAGTCGAGAGGCAAAGGTGCTAAACGTGGTGTCGCTATCGATGATGATGATGATAACTACGAATCAATTGATTCAAGTCAAATGAGTGGTCTTAGTGAACACGTTATCTATCATATCAATAGTCCTGTTTCAATTCGATCGCATGAAAGTGCATTGGTTACAATTAATAAATGGCAAATGGATGCACAACTTGTACTTTATTATGATCCGAAAGTCAACGATTTAAATGCCATTAAAGCTGTTCATTTACGAAATAGTAGTGAAACAGTTTTGGCACCTGGTAGTATTGCTGTTTTGGATAATGGACGTTTCGTTGCACAATGTGCATTTACACCCATGCTGCCCAATGATGATCAATTGATCAAGTAAATCAAAACAATAGACAAATCAAATTGATGATAATTATTGTTCGTTTGTTTAGTTATGGTTTTGATTCAACAGTTTCGATTCTTCGAACAACTCCAATTTCACTTCAAGAAGTTCACACACACAGTGTGGATACTATCTATTCGAAAGATGAAAAAAACAAAACCGATTGGCTACCAATCGGTATTGATCTTCTCGAAACACATATTAAACGAACACGTTATTTAATCAAAAATAATTCTCTCGATCGGCCAGTTTCGAAATTCTATATCGATCATGTTGCTGATCCATTGCTCGGCGGTTATGTTGTAACAACACAAAAGAATTGTATTAAATCAGTAACAGGTTTCAGTCGTTTTGAATTGCAACTCGAACCACAACAAGAAATCGAATTTATTGTCGATGAACAAGCAGAAAATAGCAAGAAGATTTTTGATGCTCTTGGTTTAGAGAAATTCCTTGAAAAACAAGTTCCTCAACTTGTTCAATCGAAATTAATCGACGAGAAAACAATTGAATTAGTTCGAAGTGCTATTAAATATAAATATATTCAACAAGTTCTTCAACATATTATCGATCGAACAATAACCGATAGTGAAATACGAACATGGACGGTGAAGAAAGATTTAATTCCTAAATCTCTATTCGACCAAGCTGTTGCTATAGTTGAATTACAAGGTTTTCTACGTGAAATTGAAAATCAAATTAATTCCTATGAAGCACATATTCAATCGATCTTTCAAAATCAAGAACGTATCCGACAAAATATCAAATCTTTGGAAAAAATGGAACGATCAGATTTAATGACAAGATATTTGAAAGATTTAAATGCGGAAGAAGATGATTTACAACAGACACGACGAAATATCTCGAAATTACAAGATCAACAACGTCAACGACGAAAAGAATTGGAAGAGAAAAATGCTTCATTGAAACATGAAGCTAAACAAGCACAAAACAGTTTAAAAATTTAAATATTTGTTTTTTTTTCTACGAATCTAAACGATAAACTTTCTACTTTTTATCTTCATAAATAATATATAATATTTTACACTGGAGTTTTTTCTTCAATAAATCATTCTATATATTCATAAAAATCACAGAAAAAGAAAATATTAGATTTGTTTTTAAAAGTAAATCAAAGTTTTTTCTTCTTTATCATCGTTTTCACTATCAGATTCATCGATTGGTAATCCGACTAAATGATCGATTGTATTCGATGTATTCGGAATACCATTGTTCATTTTATAAGATTTTAAGTCATCAATTAACTGATCAATGTCAGCTTTTAATGGTTCGAAATGCAGATGATCTTGTTGTTCAGGATTTTGATGAAGATTGTCGAGAGTTGCTTTTAATTCATTGACACGATTTTTATTCGATGAAAGAATTTTATTTTCTTGATGATTTTCTGATTGTGAAAATGTTTCAATTGCATCGAGTGTCGTTGTGATATGAGTTAATTGTCGATTGTAGAGTTTGATTAACTTTCGATACTTTGGATTAGTTTTCGGTTTATGTTTGACCTTGAACGATGACGAGGAGTGTGAAGGTCCATTACTGACAGAGACTGGTTGTGTACCAGATGAATGTTTTAATGATTCTTGAGATTCATTTGTGTTACTTTCATCGAACGAATTCGGTTTATAAGTTGGATCGAGATTAGTAAATGCATGACTTAAACGTTCGGAGCCCATAGTTAAGTACGAATATGAATAATGTTCGTTTGAAATGAATCGACACACACACGCACAAAAAAAGCGAGAATTGAGTGAATTTTTTTCTTTTTCTTTCTTTCTTTCTTTCTTTCTTTGCTTTGTTCGTCAACAATTTCTCTTTTTATAAAGATAAATACAAGTTTATGTGTTATAAAAGAGAGTGCGTTTAGTACATTTATTGATACGATTTGACTCTATGACACGTCGCAGATCTTTCAGGCGAATACGCGCATTTTTGCGATATTTATAATTGAAGGACATTTGTTTTCTTTCTTTGTTGTTTCGAAATCGAACACCAGCTGCAAACGAAAAAGGCACAAATTTATATGTAGATGACGTGTTTAGAAATCATTTTTATTCGAATTAATTAAAAGAACAAGAAGTAATTTATTGTTTCGATGTACTATGACATTGAGTGAAATCAGGCAGAAGATCAGGCGAACGAGGAATTTGTGCTGTTGGTAATGACCATGGCAAATCTTCACCTAACAATGGTTTCAATTCAAAAACACGTGACCATTCTGTTTGTGTTATATTATAAAATCGTTGATATAATTCATCTTGTCGAAGTATTTGTCGAGATACATCAGTCAAATGCGAACTAAGCATAGCTACTAATGTTGTTACTTTTGAATCCCATGTAATCACTGGTGATATAGATGTTCCATTGATATTTGCTGCTTCTGTACTTCCATAGAGATTTTGCATAGCAGGACCATGAAGCATATTTAAATACCAAGCTAAACCAATCGTTTCATTGGCCATGATCACGGGAAAACTTCCGTAGGGTGTAACTACAGATTGATGTTCGATTGGTTGAAAAGCTATTTGTTGAATTCCACATGCACTCCAATAATCAAATTGATACGTATTACGTTTTGCATCGGACGTTACACTTGCATAAAGACCTGGAATATAGTTTTGTGCTGAATGAAAAACACGAACTTTTTCTCCATTGATAAATAATCGTCGTAGAAGATCAACATCTCGATAGGGTAAATAGAAATATTTCCATTGTTCATGACTTGAAAACCAAAAACCACGTTGAACAGTCACTTGTTTTTGAGTGGTATTACTTGATTCAACAGTTGTATTGTATTCATCACGTATCAGTTTATGACGTTTCGATAACCAAATACGATCGCGTTCTTCGTTTGTATAATTATATTTCGTCCATGGACTGTATAAATCCATGAAGAAAGCCATTAGTTCACCTTCATAGGGATCATCTAACAAACAGCTATCAGCACCTTTGTAATTATCTGGATTTGTAATTTGACTAACATTGAACATATCTTTGATTTTCGTTACACATCGAATACCACCTGTTGTCGATTCGTAAAAGACAGGAATCGATGTAAGTTTCATAAGATCAATTCGTTGTTGATATTTATCAGCTAAATCAAACAATTGTTTGCTTTTCAATGTTTCAATAAGAATTTTAATGCTCCATATTAATTGTCCATTGTCAAGAGCAGGTACTTGCGATTCCCAACCAGCAAGTATATTCATTTGTGAACCATTCGAAGCCAACCATGGCAGAAATCCTGCGAAACCAGGATAACGTCGATGAAAATCATTGTAAGCTGCAATCTTTCTTTCTAAAATCTCAACAATCATGTCCTGTGTTGCATTATGAAAGAATTGTCGAGCATAAACATTATCCATCATATACAACGAAAGCATATTCACATGAATTGCTTCTTTTGATGCTGCTGTAAAGAAATGTAAATGTTCATGTAAATCACCTGTGACATAATCAATTTCATGACCATCATAAGTCACACCAAGTTCATGATTATAACCAACATTATAACCGAAATTCCCTTCCCAAAAGAACATATGCATTTTAAAACGATGTCGAGCATCATTTCGATTCGAAACAAGATCATCGATTGTAAATAGATCGGCATATCGACATGGATTTTGTCCATGAAGATACTCAACCACAAGAACAAGAAGAAGTAAAAACACTTGTTTAACCATCATATCAACTGAAATATGACGCTTTATTTTTTTTCTTATCAACAAAATTTGTTTTTCTTGATACAGAAACAAATAACAAAACTTCTAATGTAAATCTAAACCTAGAAAATTGGAATTTAAAAGACCGGAAAAATGAACAACAAAAACAATAACAAATGCTAATGACTAGGCAATATTCACAAATTATTTTCCTGAAAAATCTATCTACAATATCAGACACAAAAAAAGCAATGTTTAATCTGGCCGTTTTTGCATATTTGGTGGCATATCAAATGGATTGAGTGTAACTGGCATGAATTGATACGGATTTGTAACGAATGTTGTATTAACTGGCGCTGCCTTCTTTGCTCGTTTCACAACTTTAGGTACTTTGGGTGGATTGAGTAATTTCTTTTTATCGTTGTACAATTTCATGTACGCTCGTTGTTCTTGTAGTAAAGCTTTTTGTTTTTCTTTCTTTGTTCGTACATCAAATTCTTCATCATCGAGATCGATATCATCGAGTTCATCTTTCGAAACCGGCATATCCGTAGAAGTTTTCAATGGTGGTAGATCGGCATCTTTGCCTTGCGGTAGAGTCGGTGCATCTTTCGGGAAAAGTAATTCTGTCAAACGTTCCAAGCCTCTCGCTTCTTGAGCTGTCGATATCCCTGCTCGAGCTTGAGCACACATCGGTGCAGCTGCTTGATACGGATTGTAGTTGTTCACAGGTGGAAGTGTGATTAATTTTCGTTCGTTTTTCCCATCATCGGAAATCATCTCGGCATGAGCTACATTTGCGTCTCGATTTGTTTGTTGTCCAAGTGATGCTAAAGTTTTGGCGATATTCGATTGATATTCAGCTTGCCGTTCGTCTTGTTCGAGTTCTTTGATAGCATAGAACTTTTCTTCGCGTGTCAATTGTTCTTCAATATGATTTTCTAATAAAGAATCATGTTCGAGAATATTCTGAACTAATTCTCGATGTTTTTCGACACAAGCTTTTAGAACAAAATCATTGGCTAATTTTTTGAATAATTCTTCATCTTGTTTTTCAACTTCATCGACTTTAAATGAATATAATTCACGTAATTCAGATTCAGTAAAATGTCGAGCTAATTGTTGAGCATCAACAACACTTTAAACAGACAAATAAAGAACAGAAAACCCTCAAAATCGAAATCTGTACCGTTGAGCCATGGCTTGTTTGTTAACTTGTCGAAAGTAGATTTTCTCTTCCATTGAACCTTTGCTTATCAATCGATAGACATACGTGGCTTTCGTTTGTCCCAAACGATACGAACGAAAAAGTGCTTGTAAATCCGAAGCTAATCAAACAAAAAAAAAACAAACAAAACTAAGTTTCAGTGAATTTTGAATCGAATTACAAGGATTCCAACTGCAATCGAAAATCACAACTCGATTGCTTCCAGTTAAATTAATTCCAATACCACCGGCCGTTGTCGAAACAATGAAAAGTCGCGAACGAATATTAACTGGATCGTTGAATTTGTCGATATAATTCGTTCGTGTCGTTATATCGGTACTACCTAAATCGAAGTCAAACGAATTTATTCGTAAAAATCAAAAGTTTTTCAACAAACCATCGATTCGAAAATAATCGATTCCAAATTTCCATCGACCGTTCGGCTTGACTTTGGCATCGAAATCGTCCGCCTGTATTTTTTTGCCGCTAATGCTCGAATCCCAAAATTTGAGATATTGTTCCAAATACGACAGCGAAAACAACGAGCGACTGAACAACAAAATTTTATCTCCAATTTGCTCGCAATGATCGAATAGACTCTTGAGAAATGTTAATTTTCCACTGAGATGCAGATCGTATTCAGCTGCATCATCGAAATAGTTGAACCACCATTCTTTATGCATGGCGGTTTGACAAGGATCTTGTGTTGATGAAGTTCGATGATGTGACGACGAAGATTTCGATTTCCAATTGGTGTTATTGAAAAGAGATAAGAATTCCGATGCTGATGATGATGAGGAGGAGGATGAGTCCGAATGGTGATTTGTTTTTTCGGTTTCCTTTCGATGCTGAACGGATTTCTTTTTTGGTTTGACTTCGTCATTTGCTGTTTCATCGTCGGATAGACCCGTGATGACATCGTTGAAAAATGGATCGATGTTTTCGAGTTCATTCGCATCTTTTTTCTGTTGTTTTTTCCATCGATCGATGAAATGAGGTCGTAATAACCAAGGATGCTAAACAAATAAATAATTCGAATGATTGGTCATCAAACGAACGTTATTTACCGTCCAAATTTTCATTAAATATTGATAATCAGCAAATAATTTTGCCGTATTAAAACCAGCTGAAATGATCAATCAAGAGATTTTGTCATCAATGAATAACTAAACAAACAAACCTGTTGGATCGATGTTTTGAATTTGTAAATATTTATTATAGAGTTGTTTTTGTAAATCGCCCATGTAGATTTTAATAACGTATTCATATTTCTCCGGTAGATATTTTCGAAGAACATTGAAATCTCGACTAAATAAACCGAATAATTTCAATCGAAAGTCTGCTTTTTTTTTGTTATTCTACCGATGTGTACAATGTTTTAAACGTTCGTGCAAAGCAAAAGCTCGTCGTTTCATCAATTGTACAGCGTAGATATTCGAATCTTTATGTTGTCCAGCACGTATCGGATCGATAAATTGATTTTTAAATTCACGAAACGTCCCCACTAAACGAATTTTCATTCGACAAAATTTCGATTTTTTACCGATTTCAACTTACATAAATGTGGTTTGACGAAATGAACCATGTAGTAATATTCTTTGAGATTATTTTGCAATGGTGTTCCGGTGAGAATAATTCGTCGTTTCGTACGGATTCGACTCAAAGCTTTCGAAATTCCGGCATTGGCATTTTTGAGAACATGACCTTCATCGCAAACGATCATATCGGGACCTGGATTTGTGAGAAAAAATTGATAATCTTCGTGATTCGATAATCGCCGATAGATTTCGTAGCCCATGAGCATCACACCGCCCTTGTCATTCCATTTATTCAAACGTTCCCAACGAGCTAATTTCGTTTTAAACAACGAAAATTGATGAACTTTTATCGTCGGACGAAGACCGTACAACCATTGAGAGAATTCCGCCGACCAATTCGAAATCACATTGACAGGACAGAGAATGAGACAAGTTCGAACATGAGTTAGTTCACTAAACTTGAAAACCGTATGAAGAAATGAGATTAATTGAAAGGTTTTTCCTCTACAAAGAGAAATGTGTTGTTATTTTTTTCAAACAAGACCGATAAACATACAAGCCCATGTGATGAGCGAGAATGCAGCCTGTTCCTGGATGATCTTTTTTGATTTGCTCGATGGATTCGTAGACATTTTCCCAGAGGAACAATGTGCCATCGATTTGATGTGGTTTCATTTTAGCAACTAGTTCCGTATCAACACTAATCAATGGTTTATTGGTATTTGATTCGTATTCGAAAACTAGTTGAACTTCATGTTCACTTTCTTTTTTCTTTGGTAAATCATCGAGAACGATTTCTGCGACGGGTATTTGCGATTGTCTTTGTTGAATACGTTGAACACGTTGTTTTTCATCGTCTAACGCTTGTTGTGTCATTTGTGTGAGATCTTTGTCGGTTAACATTCGTCGTTCGGTTTTCTCGATCAATGCGTGATCGTCCATTTTCTCGACATCGGTGTGATAATCTTCATCGGTTAGAATGATTTCATCGTCGTCCGATGGAGCATCGAGATTTTTCTTTGTTTTTTTGTCTTTATCTTGTTTCCGTTTGAATGTTGGAATTGGTGGACGAGGATATTTGCAGTTTTTCTCTTGTTCATCATCATCATCGGCGCTTAGAATCGAAGATGATGACGATGTCGATGGACGTCGTTTGTTTTTCATAATTATCGAACGTCGAGAATAGCTGAGATCATCATCACTATTATCCGATAGATTGTGATTGACTCGAATTGATGTTACTGGAACTTTACGTTTTCGTTTCGTTGTTGTTGTTTTGGGTTTTTCGATGAAATCCTCATCTTTATCACTCATCGAATATCTAAAGAATTGAATTGATTTTTTGAAAAGACGAACAATTATTGTTTTGACATACACTTCTGTAGCGTCACTATCACCCGATGAATCACTTTTCTTCTTGCAAGAACTTAAGTTAATCTTTTTCTTCGTAGGATTTTGTTTGGGTGGTCGACCTCGTTTTCGTGGAGATGATGATGTTGATGGTTTATCATCGGTATTTAACACGGGACACGGTTGTTTCTTCGATGGACGTCCTCGTTTGCCCATATTAACTCAAATCAATAGTAAATTTGACATGAAAATCGATGTGTGAGACAAAGTGATGTTCTCTATGAAACAAAGGTTATTCGTTCTTAGCCATCTTATTTGCTCGTTTGAATAGATGTCGTCAGATGAATTCCTCGAACAATTTATTTCGAAATAAAAACAAATCCAATAAATTTTTCACAGAAAATCTCGTATTTTTGTCAATTGAACTAAAATCTCGAGGAAAAAATCTCTTTCGCTCGTTAATTGAATGACTCATTTTACATTCGTTTCTCAATCGAACAAATCTAAATTTAGTTCATAGGAGTCAGTCGTTCTATCGAACACATTTAGCTCTCGAAATATGTCGTCGTCAACACGTTTGCTCGCTAAATTAGAAGAATCTAAGCAAAAGAAAGATTTTTACCAAGCTCATCAAATTTGTCGTACGATCTACGTTCGACTTCGTTCAACAACAGACGATGAAAATATTTTAAAGTTTCTCTTCGAATCCGCATGTTACTTTCTCGAACATAATCAATCGAATAGCGGCTACGATCTATGTAAATCTTATATTGAAATTTTAAATCGTTCGAAATTCACTGAATTAACTGACACACTCGTGCAACAAATCTGTCGTTTATATCAATTATTACGAGCATTTCCCGATGAACGAATTGAATTTACATGTAATGTTCTACGTTGGTCAACGCAAATCCCCTGCGAACAACAATCCGACGAACATTTACCAGCACTACGTACGGAATCGAATGCATCGTTTTCATCATCGATTCTCTCGACATTAACCGAATCGAATCAGCCAACAAATAAACAATCGATTTATCACAAATCGGGCCACCCGAAATTGCACGAAGCATTCGCACGAATACTTTGGGAACAAGAGAAAAATTATAAAGACAGTCGATATCATTATCTACGTTCATTTGATGGACGTTCGTTTGCAGCCATGCTAATTGAAGCGCATCAAACACTAGGATATCCATCGGAAATCGATCTATTTATTGCCCAAACTGTTTTACAATATTTATTATTACGAAATTTTCATACAGCTTATCTTGTTTTTGTTACTTATGTTGAACAACATCCGAAAATCCGACAGCCACCACCAGGACCTTTCGATCAAGTCTATCCAATGTTAAATTTTCTTTGGTTTCTTTTATTATGTTTTAAAAAAATTCTTGTTAAAACACCGACAAATACGAACAATAATACAGCTAGTGGAGAGCCCAATCATCATCATTTCGGTAAATTAGTCGAATCGAATTCTTCTATCATTGACCTTGGTTTTTATTTAGATTCTCTTCCTTCATCGGAATCTGTCCGTTGTTTTTCATCATTAGTCGATGCTTATAAACCGTCACTCGAACGAGATTCAACGTTAGTTCAGTATATCGAACGTCTTGGTTCGTTATTTTTCGGCGTTAAACAAAAGAAAACAGGAACATCATCATCGAATCCACTGGAAAATCTCATGCAATCATTGACAGCAGGCTTTTCTCGTGGAATGCAACAACCACCACAACATCATCTTCATGCAGATGCTGAGCTCGATTTCGATTAAATGCATATCAATAAACTTTAGATAACAAACTTTTCCTTTGTTGATCAGTGCTCTGTCTCTATCTCTCTCTTTTTTTTTGTTCAAAGACAAACCAACATATTCTCGTCTTGTTTTTTAGTTGCCGAAAACAAAAAAGAAAGAAAATCCATTAACTAAACTTGTATTTCATTTATCTAGATGTTAGCTATTTTAACCAAACAAACAGTAACAACGCCATTGATTAGACAATGGGCGCGTTCAGCATCGAAAATACCACCGGGAATTGTTGGGAAAAATCGACGAGTTCTACCAGCACATATGTATAAACCAAGACCGCAATGGAAAACAGGCGACATTGATCCGTATCCGAATTTTGACCTTAGTAAAATTTTAAAACCTGGCTTCGAAAATTCCGAAGAATTGAAAACGTTTGTAGTTTTGATTTCATAATTGTCTCAAAATTTCAATTCTTGTAGAGCAAATGAAACTGTTAAACGTGTATTTACTCTCGAATACGGGACTCGTGTATGTTGATTTCGATGAACTAAACTAATATGTTTTGTTTTGTTTTCAAACAGGCTGAAATTCAAGAATATTATTCGAATTATCTAGTCAAAGCTGTTCAACGTCATCCTCTCGATCAATCATCTTATGAAGTTCTCAGTAAGAATTACTAGAAAATTAGTTTATTTCCGTTTTTTTTTGTTTCCAGTTGCAAAATTAACAGCTCGTATTCGAATGCACATGAAATACGGTGATATTGATCCTCGAGTAATTATCTTGCAAAGAGCAAACAAATATTTATTGATTTTGTTTTTTTTTTGTTTCAAAGAAAATAAGTCGCCGAAAGATTGTCAGCGATTTACAAATGGTTCGTAATTATCTTTTAAATAAATTAATGCACGCCGATTACGATGTTTATGAATGGGTGAAAAAAGTCCTTCGTATTGAACATGCACCGGAAAATCCATTTGTAACACAAGTTGATTACGATGATCGAGAATTGGAACGTATGCGTTTGCAACAACAAGCATTCGATTCTGTTCAAATGAAAAAAAATGAATTAAAACAACGTTTTGCCGATGAAAAAGAGAAATTTGTGAATGAAAAACAAACATTATTAAATGACATTCAACGAGATCTACAGAATCTTCGTCTTGAAATAGCGAAATATAACGACATTCGTCAGAAACGAACGAAAACTATTGTTGAATAAATAAAGAAAAAAACGTTTAGTAATTATATTTGTTTGAAGAACGAACAGAAGATCTGTTGTCATCAATAAAAAAAAACTTCATTTCGTTCGATATACAATTTCAATGAGAGTATTAGTTTCATTTTGTCGATAAGAAAAAAGCTGCACAATTGCAAATTGATCAGCTTGTTGTTGATGTATTTTAAGAACGCGTCTGTTTCGAGTTATATCGAGAGATTTTATCCGAGAAAACAATTAAAATATTCAACATTTGCCGGTCGATTCGAGAGGTTTTTCTATTCAATAAAAATCAAATCAAAGATTAATTCGTTTATTTGTTTTATTTTATTCTCTAACAAGAAAAAAAACGTGAAAATTTTTCTCATAATTTTTTGCTAAGAAAATATTTATATTTATTTATTGATGTTTAATTGAAAACAAATAGTTTAACACATTTTCTTTGATTTTTTTTTGTTATTCTCGAATCGTTAATATTCTTTAAAGATTGCTTGAATCTTGTACAAATAGTCAACACATTTTGAAAAAAGCTTGAATAATTGAAAATGTTTATGATGTACTTGAATAGCGTCCACTTTTCTAACAATACTAATGGGATGAAAACGGAAGCTGTACTTAACTGTCATTCGACATGAACTGTTACGTCTTTTTTTTAGTTTTAAAATTTCTCGTTCTTTTTCTTCTTTGTTAATCAATCAAAGTGAAAATATGAACAAGAGAGAAAAAAAGAAAAAAATCTTCTCTCTCCTTTTTTTTGGTTTGACTGTTTGTATTGCATGAGTTTATACATATACGTATCTAATTAGCTGTTCAGACGGTTTAATTAGTTTTACTAAAATTTTTCGATTGAATTGATTATCGTGAGAAGTTTTTCCTTGTAGCTTTTTTGTTTCTTTTACAATGAGATAACCTTGACGGTGTCGTACACACGTCAATTGAAATGTTTGCCACGCTTTTGGCATCACATATAAACGGCAAAACCAATACATCCTTGAAAGATGTTGATGACAAGAGAAGAAAAATGAGTAAAATCTTTCACACGGTCAATATTGTTAGATCAACATTATAAATAAGAAATTTTGACAAAGAGAGAGAAAGAAAAGAATGATTTGTATACGATATTTTCAATAATAAAGAGAATTTTTTCTCAAAAATTTATTGGAAAGTACGAGTTCCCATTGTGTACATCACAAACCCGGAATAAATCATGAAAAAAAGTTTTTTTTCCCTTTTTTTTAATTCTTTTTTTTTCTTCTAAAACTCCTCCTCATTCTCATTTTTCTTCTTCTTCTTCTTTTTACCGCACTTTAACAAACTCGTCAAAGCCACAACAACAACGTTCTCGTCTTATATTTTCTCTTTTTTATTGATCGATTCGAATGTTGTTGTTGTTGACTGATGTTCGACACCAGTAGCATTTTAATTCACATATGTGCAACTTCTTTTGTATCGAAAATGAAAAAAAATCCTGTTCTCGGTGTCTCTCTCTCTCTCTCTTTTCCCCTCCGCTTTCTCTCTCTATTTAATGCGGTCGCCAGTGGTTAAAATGTTCTTTTCTGCTTGATTTGTGTGAATCGAAATTCCTTCTCTAGTTTTCTTTCTCTCGTTTTTTTTTCGATCATTCATCGTGAAACAAAAAGAATCAACACACGACTTTCCAATTGAAACATGTCGGCCAAAATCTTCCTCCGTCATTTGAACAACATGTCAACGTTCAATTTACTTCAAGATAAACTCTCGCGTCTCAATGATACATATTTAGTAAGCTATGAACTCGGGGAATTGACGTTCGAAAATAGAAGAGAAAATTTAATTAAATTTTTGCTTTTTGACATTTGCATAAGAACGAAAATGTCAGTTGAAAGGATTTCTGTTTTTCTAGTCGAACTCGATCGATACGAATGTATCTCGTTGTATTGATATTATTGAATTGAACGCACGTGTTCAACGAGAACTATTCAAACTACTCAATTTGGTCTCTGCCGAAGGTAAGGCATTGATATTCGTCTATTTTTCTTCCTCGTTAACTTTCCCTCGAAAACAACGAAAAAAAAACGAGAGCTGAAATTGAAAGAAAACAAAAAAATTCTTTCTTTTTCTGCTAACCGAAAAAAAAATCTAATAAACAACCCATGATTATATTAGACAAAACAACGGTAGCATTGCGTTCTCATCAATGCGTACAACGTATACATAATATAATCGAAAGAAACCCTCTATGTGTGTGTATGTGAGAAGCATTAGAAAGCATCAATGAAGAAGATGAAAAAATTAAAAACTAGTTTTTCTTTTTTTATTTTTTTTCTCATTTTTCTTCTGTGTTTTTAAATAACAACAACAGAATAATACAATGCTATTCAAGGACGACTTCATCGCACCTAGTGCAGCAAAAAATTTAATTTTCTTTTTCCTCTTCTTTGTTTTTTTGTTTTGTAATTGCTATCACTATGATGATTAGTATGTGAAGTAAAAGATATTTTTCAATGGTCTGAAGTATTTATTATTCTTCTTCTTCTTTTTCTTTGAAAAACACGACAAAATATTTCAATGAAGAGAAGAAACATCAATTTTCTCTTTTTAAGCTTTCTCAAAATTGATAAATTCATCATCATTTCATCTCATCTCATCTCATCTTCAATGCATTCAGCCAGAATTGACTATAACCTTTTTTTTTATTCATTTTTTCTCATCAACAATTCATAAGTTTATATATTGCAGTAGTTTCGATCAATTCTTCTTGAGTTCACTTGGCTTCTTGCATTCTCGTTATCATGATGGACAGACCGGAAGTCATGCAATCAACTATCATGTGTGTGTGTGTGCAGGCACAAGACTACTAGTCCTCCGCCTTCATTTTCTTTTCAATCTATCTGAACAAAATCGATTTGTCTCTTTTAACATCGTGCACACAGGCCAACATCTGAAACAACAGATGACACTCGAGCCGTTTTCAATGTCATGTAGACGATGATAGACAATTAGACTAATGAGCTTTTAGCTTTCTATGGAAGTGAGTCAATGAAACAGGCCTCGGCTAATATTGCCTCAAGGTATTTAAAGAAGAGAAACGGAAAGAGAAAGCGAGAGAGAGAGAGAGAAAAAATGTATGTTAGACTTAGACTTGCACGCGATCCGAAATGAATAGTAGCGTGTAGCACTATTAAACTTCATCCGATCCGAAACTCCACAGTGAATCGCACGCGTATATCATTGTGTCTGTCAGCTTTTTCTCTAGTCTTCCCTTCGAACGATTGTTAGTGCATATGCATCTTTGTGATTACTATCTTATACAAGCATTTGGGATTAGTATACAGCATGCTATTATTTTTTTTTCTCTTCTCTATCTTTTTCCATTTTCTGTCATCTATAATTAAGCAGAGGCGACAATTTTTTGTTCGATGTATATGCTCGGCATTCAGTTCAGTCTCCCCATAGTCTCTTCTTCTTTTTTTATTCGTTACTGGAACAGGAACACCCACTCATCCTCATTCTTCTTCTTTCTTTTTCTCCCTCCTTTTTATTGTCGTTCCCGTGCACATTTCCTGCCTCGGGGCTAGGCACTAGGCGTCGCCGTGTACAAAAAGTAAAAAAAAACGAGAGAGAAAACGACAACGACTGAAGTTACATTCTTTTCCGTTCGGTTTGCCGATGCCGTTTAAAATACAAACAACAGATTTTTAATCAAGAGAAAAAGAAAAACGTCGAACTATAATTTTATTCTTTGGGTTACTAAATATGTGTGCGCGTGTATAGTAGTTCTTTTCATTTCCTATCGGCATCAGCATTATCAGTAGAAAAAAAAAAAACTCAAACGAACGAACGAAAGAGAGCTAACTGAAGCCGAGTCTCTCTCCCGTTGTGCGCGCTTTTTCATCATCATCATTTTTGAGAAACACGGGATGCGAATGACACAAAGAAGTTGCAACCGTCATTGACGATAAAAAAAAGAATGGGACAAAAAATGAATAGAAATAATAGTCATAATAGTGATGATGGCGGGTGGCAAGAGCCTTATTCTTCTTTTTTTTCTTCTTCTTCTTCTTCTTTTTTGACATACACACATAAAACACAACCCTGACGACCGCGCTTATGTTGCCGCCCGATTGAACCGTTTTCATCTCTTCTGCTGCTGTTAGAGAAATGGCAGAATACGGTGAATATAATTATTAATAAATTTTACAATGAAGAAAAGAATTAATAATAACACATTCGTCTGCTAGATATTTTCTTTCTTTCAATTGAAGAAGTTTCATCTTCAAACAGATCTTTAATCTTCAAGTGAACTATGCAAATAGATTATAAACTGCAGAAGTAACAAAAAAAAGAAATCGATTTTCCATGCTTATGAACATCTTCTTTCTTCCATTCATTCATTTTTTCTCGTTTACGACAAGCAATTTTCTCAGACTTGAAAACGTTATTCTCTTTCCATCTTATCTTTTTTTTCTTTTTCTTGTCGTGCCGCTCGACTCTTGTCTCTCTAATTAGAACTCGCAAAGGCTCGATCGAGTTGTTTCATAGCACGAAGAAGAAAAAAAGAAGAAGAAATCTCATCAAGATTGTTCATCCAGCATGCATGATGTGTAAAAGAGGCAGACAAAGGAAAAAAATAGCGACAGAGAGAGAGAGAGAGA
>ERZ778024.705-NODE-705-length-51990-cov-49.016636_pt1 | contig 51990 bp, 38 predicted proteins | sample MGYA00375754_ERZ778024 | MGnify/ENA primary metagenome ERZ778024 (study PRJEB29350, sample SAMN05389827) | bioreactor metagenome | isolation source: Thiocyanate bioreactor | place: South Africa: University of Cape Town | collected 2014-02-18 ...
TGATGCTTTCAAGTTTCTAGTTACACTTGGTTACAATCCATGTGCCGGTAAAATGGTCTCATTTTGTCGTAGAAGTCTTGAATCGATGTTGGAAAGCTACCAAACTACTTATTCGTTACCAGTAACCAAAAAATTGGATGCAGCTACATTAAAGTTAATGAATTCACCAAAGGTCACAGAGTCTAAATCTGAACTAATCCCTTCTTATATAGACAAACGCTGGTTATGGTACTGAAAATGAAAAGAAAATGTCATAATTCTATTTGAATATTTTGTATTTCTTTTTTAAGGCCAACGAATCGTACGTTAACATGGCGATTAGAAGCTGGCGAAAAAAAGCTCTTCTCGGATCGAGAAAGTATTGGCGAAGATATTCAACAAGCATTTGATAATTGGGCTCAACATTGTCAATTAACTTTTCGTGAAGCAACTGAAGATGAGACAGCAGATTTTAATTTAGCTTTTGTGTCTGGAAAAGGAAACGATACTTTTCCAATGAGTGATGGACCTGGTTCTCGACTCGGCTATGCATTTCTACCCTGGCAACGATTTCGTGGTGTGATTCATTTTGATTCAGCTGAAAATTGGTCTCAAGAGTGAGTAGATTTATAAAGTTTATTGGTTAATTTATTTTTCCTATGTATAGATACAATGATAATTCTTCGAGCTTCAATTTTCGATTAGTAGCTACACATTATATTGGTCATAGTCTCGGTTTGGAACATTCATCCAACGAAGATTCTATTATGTATGCGACATATCATGCACCCAAATCAACTAATATCTTGTCGTCGGAAGTAAGTGATCAAAATCGAACAAAAGCGATCATTTATTAGCATATTTTTTAGGATATAGCTACCATTCAAGCATTATATGGTAAACCAAATAAAAAGGAAATGTGAACAACTAGAATCATAATGTTCTTCATTTTTTACAAAATATTTGATCAAGAAATAAATTGAGGGCGTATTTGATGTCGTATTCGAAAACGAAATGTTCTCTTCCATGCTTTAAAACGAAAAAAATCTAATATACCTAAGATAAGAAAGCAGACGATAGTGATTATATATGTTGCTAAATCGTAAACAGGAAGAGGTTCCGATCTTGATTCACCAATTGAAAATAAAGTATCATTTAATGATTTTGTATTAGTTAATTCAAGTCCAGCAAAGACGATCATCATAATCATCAAACAAGGTCGAAATATGCAAATATCAATGAATTGCAAGGAACCAAGCCAATATTTAAGTATGCGAGTATCAAACGAAACCGTTTGTTCTTTATTGAATAGAGAACGAGGTATTCTTTCCACAGTTTCACCTTCAAAGAAGCTTACTAAAATAAGCCAATCGACTAAAAAAAATTGAAATCGTGATTCATCTCTAACGAATAGAATAAGTATCAATGGAACATTCGACAATATAAATAAAATCACGTCGATTGCGAAATATTTTAGTCGTTTTTTCATTGATGGAGTATCGTTCGAGTCTTTATGAATCTTCGATGCTCGCCTCTGTCGACAGATGAAAGCAACTAATAAAAGAATAACTTGCACAATACAAACCGGTACGACAAAAATAAGAATACCATATCGACTGACAAACTCATTGATACCTGCTCCATTATCATAAAAAGTACCTTTTAGTAATGCAATATAAGCAATAAGTTCACCAATTTCAGCTGCAATTGAAATAAAAAGATTGAAACGTTCATCATCGAACAATGTTTTCAGTATGGATACTACTGAAAACGACAAAATAATAAAAATGAAAATTTTTTGTATTTTATCTTGAACAGGAAATTCATCAACGGTAGCGTAAGATATGGCCGTATAAAATACAAATTGTTCACCAAAATTCATAATGTCTACTAAAATAAGAAGAATTGCTGACCATCGTGTATGTGGTAGATGACGATGCAAGTGTATATTACAACTCATGTGTTCTTTTTTCTGCGAATGATTCTTTCGATTGATGAGAGCAGCTTTTTTAAAGCCATAAAGATACGAATGAAGTTTATATACTTATTGAATTGTGTTTTTTCACCGAAAAAAAACGAGCATCTAGATAATACAGTGATTACGCGATTATTTTTTTCGTTTAACATGTCCGTAAGAAAATATTTAAACTGTCAGTACCATTGTTTAAAACAGCCATAACAAGTTTATGATCATTGTTAAAATCTCCAATAATAGCAGACAATGGACGTGCATCATATTCCAATTGAAATGAAAGCATTGATGAAAATAAACCATTATCATACCCAAGAAAGAGAATAATATTCGGTAAATTATCTTGATTAAAATCGCCGACACCGATTGCATAAGGTGATCTAGAGTCAGTCGAATAGGAAATATGATAAACGAATGTTCGATTACCATTGTTAAGAAATATAATGATCTGTTTAGTTCCAGAATTTGACACTACTAAATCAATGAATTCATCATCATTGAAAGCATACGTACAATACTATCTGTATGAGCACAAAAGATAAGAATTCGTTCTTGGAACTGTCGATCATAATCTTTTGTCAAAGGATCCAAAGAAAAAAAATAATGGCCTAATGTAAGATACTTTGTATCATTTTGAGATAGGTTCTGATTCAAAGGATCGAGATTACGAAACCACGTGCTTAGTCATTTTAGATTACTCTTCAATGTAGTGACGCACATAGGTGATATCTGCATCATCGTCATAAATATATGATATTTTCGTAGGAGCGTTAAATGACTGTTATCAGCAAATCTCTTTTCGTGTTTTTATATACGTGTGACAGTTATTATTTGTGAAATTTCTATTCTATTATGCCGAAATTAAATAATGACGAACTTGTGTTCAACGCAAATATTCGTCTATGTCGATTATGTCGTTGGGCAAATTATGACAGGCTTGGTTTTAATCTCGAAGCATCTGCTCATCCGCCTCAACTGATTCGTCTTGTTGAATCAAATAGTCCTGCAGCTGCTTCTGGCTTGAAAATTCTCGACGTTATACTTTCTATTAATCAACATGATGTGTCTGAATCTAATTATCACGAAGTACAACAACTAATTAAAACAATTAGTGATAGTAATATGTCAATTGAATTGCTCGTTGTTAAACAAAGTTTTTATCAAGTTTTGAAAAATAAAGGCATTCAAATTGATTCATCATTAGCAACTGTTATTAATGCTCCATTAACAATGCCTATTGAATATCAAGAGTTTCCTAAACTTCAACCTCGTACATGTTTGTTAGCTTTGAATCCATCAGAATCTTCATTTGGTTTCGAAATTGTGAAAGGAATAAATAGTATTGGTGCTTATGTACAGGAAGTGTTTTCAGATACTGCAGCTAGTCGAACACAATTATGTAAAAGTGATCGAATTATTGAAATTGATGATGATTTTATTGATACAGATACTACTAGATCGATCTTATATAAATTAAATACCGCTGAAAAGAAACGTTTTGTGAAATTATATGTCATGGATACGGAAACATATAAACATTATCAATCAAATAAATTGTTATTATCATCGAAAGTTGATGAAGATATTCGTTTATGTGCCATTTATCGTTGTCATCCAACGGATACATACGGGTTTCAACTAAATTATCATAAAAGAGACAATTACCATTCAGTAGATCCCGTAGACACTCACAATAATATACCGTCAAGTAAATAAACATTCAAATATACATCATATATTTATTCTCTCTATTTTTTGATAAGATGCTGCAATAGCTGGTATTAAATATCTCGATCATTTAATCGAAGTTAATGGTGAAAATATTCAAAATCGTACTCATGAATATATTGTTCAACTTGTTCGGTCAGTTAAATATCCTGAACCAATACAAATGTTAGTTGTTAATGCAAGAACATATGCAAATTATAAACAGCAACGAAATCCTATTCATCGAGGTTTGCCGAACGTTAAAATTCTTCAAACGAATCCACATGCAGAATCAACACATCTTTGATAGGATATTTTATTTCATACAATTTCAATATTAAATTCATCGTAATATTTTTTTACGATCTCACATGCTTGTTCTCATGTTTTTTCTGGTCCTTGAAATTTCTATGCCCCTTTGAAACTAATTGACGATAAATGTAGTTTTATCACTATTCTCTAAATTAATGTATTCAAGAATAGTTTCTAATTTCATTTCTTCGATGTCAAATTCTTCACTATCAATATTATTTATTGAAATAATTATTGTATTCGCCATTGGATTGTATATAAAATGAATATCATCTCGATTTTGAACTGTTTCGGGCAATGATAAATGAAATTATTATTTCAGTTTTATCAAAATGAAAATAATAAATTAATATTTACAAATAAGTTCTTGCTGCTCGATATTCACTCCAAGAGAGTATTTCCAATAGGTTTTTTATTTTTCGAACGAAAATCTGTATATATGCATTGATCAACAGATATCACAACACTCACAGCAATAATTATCGATTTATTCGGAAGATGTTATCTTAGAACAGAAGAATCAGCAGGTTTCACTCGTTTTTATCGATGAATCATCGTATGAAATTAGTTCGATAGAACAGAAAAAATACACTACAAATGTATATCGAGCGAAAATGACACAATATAGCAGAAGTCATACAGTTGACATGACACATAGATAGCATGTGTTAAATCGATTTACTAACTCGAACCCTATATTTTCTGTATCAAATATAAGACAAAAACAAGACATGCACGAGAATGCCAATACATGGAGAATGAGAAAGAGAATATACTAATTGTATTAAGAAGGAAGGAAAGAAAGTAGATTCAGAATCGAGAAGAAATATATCAAGTATATTCGGAAACACAAAAATAAGCCAAAAAAAAGAACGAGAACTCGCCATCTGTCGACTACCACAGAGTCTTGTAAAAATATTGACGATAATAAGTGTATTATTTCCAAATTGTTTACACACTCAAAGGTAAATACATAAACAGAAAATACAACAATTCTTTTCTCTTCCTCTTTTATCATTAACTGAAATATTCATTAAAATTTTTTGCACCGAATCCCCCTATCAACTAAAGATATAGTAAGCTTGTTTTTCTTATAGTACTATATAGTATATAATAGTAGAATGCACAAAACAACATGACTCAGTGGAAGCTCGTGCCTCGATGTCTTCACATCCGGTTCTAACACTAAATAATAAAATAGATGATAAGAAAGAGAAAGAGAAAGAAAAAAAAAATTCTATATAGCTTTGTAATCTAATATTATCGAAGGAAATAAATCATTCGAATATTTTTTGTAAAGAAAGAAAAGGAAAGAAAAAAATCAATCAGATCGTTTTTTTGCTTTTTTTTATGTAAATATTTTATGATAGATTCAATGACTTCGAATACGTCGGATCCAACAGATGGAAATATGAATACAACAAGTTGTCCGCATTGTCATCGATCTATTCAACCTGTAAAATATACTGGTGATTCCTTTCAGAATACTTTACAAAAACATTTTCCTGGCGTATACAATCTCGAAGAATTTGTTTTCGAAACCAAACAAACATTAGTTCAAAAAGGTTTCTATCCTCATGTGAATACATTCGTATGCATTGGTTTATGTCGTGATGAAATTACAAGTCCGTTCGAAGAAGAAGTTGAAGCAATGTGGGGTCAAGCATTTATCTGTGGTTCACTTGGTGGAATGTTATTTTGTGGTAAAACCGGATTTTCAGCAGCACATGGTCATGCACCCGACAATAGTCGTATTATTTATTATTGTTTTACACATATTGCTATCGATCATGAAGGCCAAATTGGATCAGTTTATCGAACACGTAGTGGTATGACTGGAAAAACAACTGCATGTGGAGCACTTGCTGCATTTCGAGCTGAAATTATTGCAGACAAATTAAATCTTAAGTTCGATGAAGATGATATTGAAATGAGTACATTGAAAAAGTATATCGTTCGAAAAACAGGTATTTCAACTGATCCAGCACATCCTCCCGATCTACTTGAAATAACAATGGCAGCTTATCAAGTCATTACTGATGATCTTGAACGATATGCGAAGATCGATGCCGAAATATTCAAAGAACGTGAATATGCATTATTCACTGGTGTTCAAATACACGGACCCAATGCAACTGATTATTGTTGGTTAGGTAAAGCAAGTTTCCTTTCGAAAGGAGTCTTTACAGAATTGAAACTATCACCCGCTTAGATTATGCACTAGTGTCAAATATTCTTAAATACTTTTTCCTTAGAATACTAATAAAATATCTTATTTGTTACTTAATGAATAGACTAAATGAAAAGAAAAACTACAGATTAAAACTTGGAGCTATGGGGAGAATGTTTTTTTTCGTGTTTATAAATGCTTGTTGACGACGATCGTAGAGTCACCTGTGAAATTTTATCCGAGAGAACCGCCAGTGCTTTTAATAAGATCACGAAGGCCATCACGAGGAATAAGAAAGAGACCGTCTTTTGGAAGTGTAATTGCATATTTGCCTGGAAGATCAATACGAAAAACAATACGACTACCATTCGGACCTGCTTTCGTAAAATAACGTAGACCATCACCACCGATTAAATATCCATCTTTATGGGCAACATAGTCACGCTTCTTTGAGAGCATTTCGAGTAATCTTGAAGAAAGTACTTCTTCATCTAGACTATCGCTGTCATCATCCAACAATAGCTCTGCATTGATAAAGCTAATGCAAAAAAACAATAGTATAAGACTTGCAAGAAGATTAGTCTGCATCGTGTTTGTAGTTTTGATAAAATATTGTGAGTGAAATGTATTTGTATTCATTAGTAGCAATGAGCCGAGCTTATATAGACCACCGTGAATAATAGGGCTATGTTTACAATAATATTTGTTTATTATCAAAGTACAGTAATCATCTATAATTACCTGACACGGCTAAGAATAAACTTCTGTGTTTTCTTACAATCATACATTAAAAAACAAACAGTATTAACCTTGACGATTTCGAAAAAAAGATTTATTTTCATAATAGGAAAAAAGCAATATGTTGATTAAATTGCATGTGAGGTTATATACATCAAGTATGAACAGGGTAAGTACGAGTCTGTCTAACTGTCAGACATTTCGGCCAGATTTCGGGAAGTGAGCTAAAACATATAAATGGCATGAAAATAGTCAAAAATCGCACGAAAAAATTTAAATAAACGCTTTGTATTGTTGCAGCAAAATTTATTATACAACAATTTTGTATAATACTAACGATAGTTATTGGTAAAGTTAGACTAAGAAATAGACTTGTTAATGCGATCAATTGAATACACATTCGACGGTATCGTCGCCAATTAAATCGATGATTTAATTTACGTTTAATTACGCGTTGAATTAATAATATAGTCGAAATAGTTACAATAAAAACTGGCAAGAAATTATGTGCAATTCGAGCATATAATGCTACAGGCTGAACTTTCAGTGCACATGTATATGCACAGAAAAGTGATAGCATATTAAAATGATTTGTACATGGATAGGAAAGAATAACTATAATACTAAATGCAATTGGATAGAAAATACTGATGAAACAAATTGGAATATAATGAATAAATATTCGTTTACGTCTTGAAACATATAATGACGAATAGAATATGAGCAAATGTCGTTCGAAAGTACCCCAAGCCATTGTCCAATATGTTGAAACAATGAAAATAGTATTGACAAAATTCCATAGAAGACAAAATGTGTCATTCGATGGTATGACTTGTCCTACGCGTAGATAAACAAGTGTAAATGGATGATTAAATAAGAGATCACATAATGAAACAAGCAATAATATAAATGAAATGTGATTATGTAGAGCTAGACGAAGATTACGATTGAAGAAAAAATGAAAAAGACTGAAAATACAACAGATAATCGATGGAATATAACAAATTTGCATGACAATATATTTAATTTCATTAGTTCGATCCATCTGTGACTTGGCTTTGCTCTTTTCAGTATATGAAGAAACAAAATATCAAGTGAAGTCGTTGACATACTATCTTATATACAATGTTAGTTGAGAACTTCCTTCGGAGGATTTCTTGTTTTTTTTTCTATTTAATAATATTAATCAACGTCATATTTGCATATCAAATTTTTATGAAAAAAAACACATTAAGCTATTTGAATCGTTGTTTCTTCTTTCCTATTCTACCTAGACATTAAACAAAATCATTGATTCGTATCAATAAATCACATTTTTTTTCACATACCTATATCGAACGTCTAAATGAGTACATCACAAACATCCATCCCGAAAAAACAGTCAAACAATGATTTAACACAAACAGAATTAGCCGTACTTCGAAAAGCATCGAACTACAGTGACAAAGGTATAGCGAAGAATAATTTTGATTTGTCATAAAAGAAAAACATAGTCTTATTATGTTTTATCAATAGAAATCCAATTATGGCACAAAGTAACTAAATAATGATAGAAATTACTTTGAACGATGATCTGTATAGAATTTTCTTGAAGCATATCCAACTGGTAAAATGGAAAAAGCAACATTTATTGAAACATTCAAAAAATTTCATCCTCAAGAATCTCAAGAAGCAATAGATCAGTAAATTAATTTCGAAAAGAAAACAAAATTGTCATTTAGTGTGTTGATTTATTCTTTTTTGTTAGAGCATTCAATGTAGCCGATCAAAATCATGACGGAACAATTGACTTCAAGGAATTTTTATTTTGTGCTGCTGTTGGAAATCGTGTATCGAGTTTAGATGATCGACTTGAGCTTATTTTTGAATTGTAAAATATACGTACATACTTTATCCAATCTCATAATTCTAAGATTTTCTTTAGATGGGATGTTTCCAATGATGGACAACTTGATGTTAATGAATTAGCACATTTAATTTCTGCTATGGTTAAAAGCAAATTTCCGTTTGCATAAAAACGCCACTGAAGTTTTGTTTGTTTTTCAGTACGATCGTGCACAAGTTACTGATCGTCAAGGTGAAAAAAATCCAACGAATCGTGCTAAGGCTATTATGAAGCAACTTGATATTAGTGGGGATAGAAAATTAAGTCGAGAAGAATTTCTTAAAGGGTTCGACAATTTCGAATATAGTTGTTTACTCACTATTTTTATTTCACTTTAATTAGATTGAAAGCTGATCAAATCATCCTTGATCTTCTCGATCCAAAATAGACTGAACACTCTCGACTATGCATATTTTATTCATTTTTGTCTAGTACAATAAAAACTAACTATAATCGAACTTATGATAAAACTAACAAGAAAAAAATCAGATAAAAAGTCTGTTCTATTCTTCTGCACCGTTGGTAATCATGGTTAGTTTACGTTTAATGCCACGAACATTATCAAAGCAAAGTGCGAGAAGTTCAATAGCATTCTCCGACTCTACTAATAAATGATAATTTGGAAGATCAGTAATTGCACCTCCGTCGTTTTTCAAAAAATTAACACAGGCTTGTAATAAAGCGTTTAATCCATGAAATTTGGCCATCAAGATACATTTGACCACACAATATTTGTTCATTTTTGAAACTAAAAATTTCAAAGACTTCATTTTCAGGTCAGGCAGATCATATTTGTCGGAGACTGTTACAAGCTCCAGAGCTAAATTAACATCCGTAACATTAGATGTGCCAGTATAAATGTAATAAATTATTGCTTCAATAACATCAGCTGTTGCATCTTCAATTGTTAGTATTCCACTGCTAGTCTCAGCCATTCCAGACTTAAGTAAATTGTCAAAATATGACCAATGAGTAGATAGAATGCATTTGTGAACATTAAACGATTGATCTTGAACCTTGATAACAAAATCACAGTAATTTTGTTTCGAGAGAATTTCATGTCCATACTGGAATTGTTTTAAACAATGACCACCGATATATGAATCAAACATGATTGTAATTGTGCACTCGATTACAATATCATTTGTAAATTTTGTCGAGCTACTGAAAGTAAACATTTCAGTCTCGGAATCAGCCGAACAAAAATATCGAGATGTTTTAGGATTATTTTGTGCCATGAAACTTAAGCCAAGATCGAAATTATAATGTGCAAATAAGTTTCCATCTGTACAAAGAATCACTCCATACTCATCGGCAATATTCGAATTTTTGATAGCCGGATAAAATTTTATTCTCCAAAATATCTTTGGAAAGTAAGGCATAGAAAACTTGTCTGAATCGATAAATTCATCCTTTATTGATTTAATATTAACGACTTTCCACCATACAGTTAAAGTATTGTTTGTATGATTAAATTTAGTTTTCAGTGCCTTACTCTACCAGAAATGTGAACTATTTTAATATTTTTACTTTTACGTGAAATTATTTTTCTTACCATCAATAATTGTTTAGTTCGAAACTTTATTACTGTGAAGAATATCGTCAATCCTAAAGAATCACTCGCACAAACAATAAATCTCAAGTATATATAGGGCGAGAAAAATGGCGCATTACGATGATAAAATACTTGACAGTTATAAATTTAAAGTATTCATAAAATTTCGAAAAAAAAATTATATATAACATGTTATCTTATTCTTTACTTGCGATACAACAGTTATACGAGGTCATGTTACATGAATTGCTTGCAGAAAAAGAAAAAAAGTGATTTGTATTATATAGTCAATATTTGTTAAAGAAATTGAATATTTGACATATTTCATCTATATAATAAAATAAGTATGTCCGTAAGAGTGATTTAATTCTTTATGGCGGGATGTTGCTTTTTGGCAAGATTATCTCACTAAAACCTATATATGTATTTTAAAACGACTATGAAGAAATCGTAAAATATTTCGTAATTAAGATCACATATTTTAGTGCAAATCTATACATCATTATGACTCAAAACAGTCTATGAAATATTATTAGATAAAAGAAAAATTATATTTTAATTTTTTTATACCCTTACGGTCGGATGCTGTCTTTTGGCAACATATCCGTATTTGACTAAGAATTAACTTTTCAAAATTCTTAATTGGATTTCGTCAATATCCATGTTCAAAAGAAAACGAATATATAAAAAAAATGTTAATACTCTTGCTTCTAGGAGCCGGCCGAAAAGGGTTAAAGAAAGAAAGAAAGAGAATATATTTCATGTTACGATTGCATCAACTATAATTTTGTTGATATTCAACGGCGCAAAGTCGATAGAGTATAAACCAATGAAGCCATTGGACAATATGTATATTTAGTTTCGACGATACACCTAAAATATAGGGAGCTCCTTCTCAAACGTTGTTGCTCTAAGCGTAGTATAAGGACGTTGATTGAAGACTGAGCGTTTTACGTAATAGTATTTGATATCGGGATTATGATGCCATTCATTCTAAAATAAAGTTGTTTGAAAAAGAAATCTTTAATATTTTGATAAGAATCATGCTTATAGGACCTTCACTTTTGAATGGTAAAAAGAACTATATCACGTATAGATAAGAATGATCATATTCGTCATCTTATAACGTTTTTATTTTATGTCGCACTAGATAAATACATACACATATTTATATAAACTTACGATGAATTCATTCCGATTTTTCTGCACATGATCGATACGGTTCATCGATTTTTCTTTCTTTTCTTTTTCGTTCTTACACATTCGAGATATTCGGTCAATTGTATCTTTTTTTTTCTTCGTATATATTAATGGTTTTGACTTCGAATACTAAATGATGTTGTTTTGGAATTTTCAGCAATGATACATAATCCAATCAAATATGCAAAGTTTTTATGGAGAATATTGTATCGTTATGCATTTCAATGTTCTGGTCGTTTATTAATTTTTCTATTTATATTTATTTCGGGATTTTATGTTAATCGACGATTTTTTTCTCTATATAAAAAACCGTTGATAATCACAGCATGGGAGAATGTTCATAACGATCACAGTTCGTGTAATTTACGAATATTAGATGGTCATTCGAGTAAATTCAATGAACCACGTTGTTATCCACTTTTGATTAATTTTGCTGATGGATGTTGTCAAAAAGAACAGCAAAATAATTGTTTAACTGGTTTAAAACATGGCGTTCGTCAATGTGCAATGTACGACAAAACAATTTTTGATAGTTATCCTGATTTTAAAAATCGTAATAGAAATATTCTCGAACGAAAACGAGGTGCTGGCTATTGGCTATGGAAACCATTTATTCTATTTCAAGAATTGTATTTAGCTCGAGATGGAGATATAATTATCTATTCGGATTCATTAGTTGATTTCGTTGCAAATATTTCATATTTAACAAAACTTACGGAAAAACAAGATATTATTGTTTTTCAACTTGCTGGCATGAAAGTAAGAGACGATATATCTCGTTCGAATTCTATTTGTATTTACAGGAATCAATGTGGACTAAACGTGATGCATTTGTTCTTCTCAATGTCGATCAATTAGAATATGCAAATACATCAGCTAGTCTAACATCGTATTTTCTCATTAGAAAAAGTTCGACGAGTATGGCGTTTGTATCCGAATGGTTAACCTATGCACAAGATAGTCGAGCAATTACAGATGATGAAAATGTTTTTCATTTGCCTAATTATGCAGATTTTCGTGCTCATCGACATGATCAATCTTTGGTGAGTCTTTTGGTGAAAAAATGGAAATTTATGACATATCCTGATCCATCTCAATGGGGTGAAGGAGAACATCGACCGTATCCAACAGTTTTCAATCATCATCGCACAAAAAGTTCTTTTAGTTTTTTGTATTAAATGAGCAGAAAAAAAAGAATACGAATAAGTTGGATATAAAATGTTAACTGATGATGTAGGGAAAACAAAAATCAATTCTATATAATTCATACGATATAAACATAGCAGTGTTTCATATGACTTGTTTAAGATAATAATATTTGATTGTATTTTTTCTTTATTCGAAAAGAATAAACAATTACACAAGTACTATAAGACTAATCTGTATATAACTATACTCTATTTGTTAGAAAAGTGAAGTTTTTTTTTCGAGCTCATCACAATCGCAAACGTCTGATGCCAAATTCTAGTCGAAGTCGTTCGTTATAAAGTGAATTCATTCGTGTACATTTATCCATTTCAACTGCGTAGCTATAAGCTATACCGAAATCACCCCTTGCATGATAAAGATTTTGTTCTCGACCATAGTATGTACAATTTTCTGTGTTCACTCTTTGACACGTTTCTCGAGTTGATGCTAAGATTCTACTTGTAACGGAGCGAGAGTTCATCAATTGTGCGGCGAAGTTTTGACCATCAATATAAAAGAAACTAAATTGATTGATATTTCCGAGCGCAGGAGCAATATGTTGCTGAATAAATCCTTGTACTTGAGCATGCGTCCATTGAGGATGAATAAAAATAATAATCAACTTTCTATTTCTATTTGCTTGTATTTGTTGTAAAAGAAGATTTTGATTAGTAATGATTTCTACTATCTCATTGAAAGGATTTAAATCCATTCGATGATCGGTAATGTATTGAGTTGGATCAAAAATAATTATAATTTGTTGGTCAGCAAATAATTGTGGAGGACCAGCATTTCCGAAGGGTATCATTTGCACATTAGCCATTGAGCTTGACCAAAGACAAATTTATCTAGAACTGAAAAACATTTATTTATCAAACAAAAAATTGAATTTTATTCAATTGGCAAAATTTTTTTATATTCTTTTATAATTTTCTCAATGTCATTTTGTAATAATTTATAGCATTTTGTAGATCGCTCTAGAAGACGATCAGGTGTGTCTTGATCATTGGATTCCATCGACAATTGAATAGCCGTGTCTCGATAGTATTCACCCAATTTGTTGTATAATTCATTCAGAATATGTTCCTTCGAAAAAATATAACAAATATTCGATGTATTTTGTTTTGAATTGTCCACTAATTGATTTGGATTAAGAAGATAAAAATAAAAACGCAATTGGCATAAAGTAAGAACTTCATCCGATGGTGATTCAGTTGAAACAATGATGATTGGATTTTTAAGTTGAATCTTACGAACGAGTGAAATCACTTGTTCAGTCGTTTGACAAGATAGAATTCGAGCAAGATCATTATCAAAATCAATCGGTTGTATTTTTAACTGAACATAAAATATCATGATGATATGATCAGAATCTTCATTATGTAAATAACTTCGTATTTGTTGTTCGAGATTGTTACTAAAATTCGACTGTTGTATCAGTTTATTTTTCTGTTGTTTTTGTTGATTAATATTATCCAATTGTTGGTTAATTTGATCTTCTTTTATTTGACGTGTACGAATCACTAATTCTTTAGCCCAGTCAAAATAAATCAAGTCCGACTCTGCACCTTTCGATATATAAGATTGACTTATATCTTCCAATAGATTACTGAGTAGTTTTTCGTAAATAGAAAACACTTGAATTTGAATATTCATCTTTGCATAATCATTAATCAATTTGATTATTTCATTGAAACAGTTTCCGAGAATGTAAATACTGTTGATATTGATAGGCTTGTTTATACTTGATAATTTGTTGAGTATTTTTTCAGTATCAGAAGCGGTTATAACAAGAGAAATCATTGTCTTTACATGCTCTCCCGTTATCAATTCTAGGACATCTTCTCTGTTGTGATATATATCGAGCTGAATGGGAAGATTTGAGAAATATGTTGCTGTTTGCTGATTCTTGTCCAATGAATATTTTCTCAGTTCATCTAAGTAGATTATTCTATGTTTTATTGGATCTACACTTGATTCTTCACTATTTGTCTAAAATAGAACATTTTAATATATGAATTAATAATTTCATTTCATTTCTCACTGTATCTACTTCATCTGATGAATCATCGGAACGGGTTTTCATTTGTCTTTCAATCTGTTCTATCAATTCATCGATTTCACGTAATTTCTTCGATGATTTACCTTGTTCTGGTTGTCGACAAGCACTTTTATTCTCAAGATCTTCGTAATGTATCAAAACATTTCTTGACCAGGATGCACGTTCAAGAGCAGCTTCATATTGTTCGACATCGGCAAGATATTTTGCTTGTTCATGAAATTCCTTACATAATTCGTTGGTCATTCTTTCTAATAGATCGGCTTCGTGATCGAACGCCAGTAAATAGTCAAAGTATTCGAATCCCCATTGACAAACTTTAGCAATATCCGTGCAAAAGATATAAATCGAATGATAAGGTTTTTTTGTTAGCTTATTGATGAAGAGATCGGGAAATTCTCGAATGATTTGTTCGACAGCTGGTTGCCCAAGTATACTCGATGCAATGAGTAGAATTCGATGTTGATGAATTTGCCTGATGTATTGTACGCAAGATTGAACTTCAACAAAAGCTTTAAATGTAAAATGAACATTATCGAAGTTAATTGAAGTTTCAGATTGATTCTGTATAAGAATTTGAATCTCGTTGTCAATGAAAGAGCTTTTTGTGGCATCGTTGGGACCTATATGGGTGAAAAATGCCTCTTTCAGTTTATGACAAAAACCAGCTTCTCCAATATGTTGATCAAGCCAGATTATATAATATTTCTCCGGAAGTAGAGATAAGTTCGACATTTTATCTTATATAGTAAATGTTTTTGGCGGTACTCACTGAAATAGAAGTTTAAAAACTGTAAATGTTTCTTTCTTGATTCTACGACGAAGGAAAAAAACAATCAGGTTGACGTCATGTACATGGTTTTTTCTACGAAGCATAGCAAAAATCAACGGAGAAAAAGCACAAACACGTGTGAATTTTATTTTTGGACGATAAAAACATTATGCTTCGCTTCTAACCATATTTTCAAAGCAAATACTATAAAAGCTAGATGTCACTTCATTTTTCAAAGCAAATCTAAATTTTGCTAATATTATATTTGTTCTGCAATAGCTGACGACTTCAGACAATATATCTGTTACAGTGTGATGTCCTTATCATACATCGCTCCAACATTCTTTCCTTTTTTCTTTTCCCCACTTCGTTTATTCATTCTTTTATAGCTCATACTCATTCCATTGTTATCTCGTCATATAATTGTGCACGCTTCTGCTTTTTTCTTTGAGAAGCTTCGTCTTATTTTTTGAAATATTTATCAACTATATTTAGCCACATTTAGCAAAATAATTAAAAATGACAGCCAAAAACTGAACTAAAATAACTATATATGATACTCCACGATATCTATTAGAATTTATAATTCTTTTCCAAAAGGATTTTTAAATTGAAAAAATCTAGTGTTAGGATTTTGCCAGTTTATGCTTCCTTTTTTCGCCTACGAAGCGTCTAACATCATATGTAAAAAGTGTAATCGAGAGAACTCATTGACAGCTATCTGGAATCACCATTGGAGTCAATGGAGCGAGTTCATGGGCGAATCGGGAAAGGAAATACTCGAATCCGAAGCTAGAATATCCTATGTTTACGCTCCGTATTCGGTTCGTAAACGATGCTGTTTTGATAGACCCGGGTAAGAGTGATTATTATCGGTTATGATTCAGTCATGCATATAAAAAATCTTATTATTAAAAACAAATAAGATAACGGTATTGAATATAAATGTATAAAGGTAGCTGTCGTGCTTTCTATATACGCAAAATCATTGTAATCAGAGGATACTGTCTATTATCAATACTTCATAAGTAATAAAGTAAGAACAAATAAGATAATTGTGTTGAATATAAATATACAAAGGTAGCTATTTTGTTTTCTATATACGCAAAATCATTGCAATCACAGGATACTGTCTATTGTCAATACTTTGTAAGTAATAAAGTAAAAACAAATAAGATAATTGAGTTGAATATAAATATACAAAGGTAACTATCTTGTTTTCTATATACTCAAAAAACATTGCAATCAGAAGACACTATCTCTTATCAATACTTCGTAAGTAATAAAACAAGATATATCGAATAGAATTTCGAAACAAAACTGATGTCATACTCCTGGAAGTATTCATGGTTATTGATACAGTTATGTATTAGCTATATAACAGCGTCTTGGCCATCAACAAGCTTATCGAATGTTAACATATTGGGACTTTTTCCGGATTCACCTAATGCATCCAATTCTGAAACTACAACATTATCGGTACATTCTCGTGCAATGTTCCAAGCAGCAATAATACTATCACAAAGACTTAATTTCACCGTCGAAAATCAACTGATCGGATGGAAAAGTATACAGACGAGTGCAAATATGATAGACGCTCTCAGTATTACGTGTCAAACGGTAACCGATTCGAAGATCGTTGGCATCATAGGACCTGGATTTTCGAGAGAAGTTTCTGGAATTGCGTCGCTATCTGAACGGATCGGCATTCCAACAATATCTTATGCCGCAACCGATCCCGACTTATCAGATAAAAATGTTTATCCTTCTTTTTATCGTACAGTTCCTTCCGATAAGGCAGCTGCAAAAGCTGTTGCACAATTATTTCTTCGCTATAATTGGACATCGGCTATCATCATCTATCAAAATGATGCGTATGGATCTGGTGGTGCCGATGCAATAACTCGAACATTTGTTGAAAACAAACTTTCTATCAGTGATACATTAATTTTTGATATAGTAACACTTTCTTTTTACAACGATCTCAAGACTATTTTAACTAACAGTGTATCTCGAATAGTCATACTTTGGACAAGCGAAGCGAATACAATCCGGATTGTGCAAAATGCACTTGATAATAATCTTCTTGGTCCACAATTTTTATGGATATCAGCATCGACTATTTCCTTAGATTTATTCAACCAATCATCTTACTCAAAATTAGTAGGAATGATGACAATTATTCCTGCAGTTGGAAATACAAATGATGCAACAAGTAATACAACATTATTAAATGTTGCTTATGAAATTTGGCAACAGTATGAACCTGAAACTTTCCCTGGATCAACAGAAGTCGATTACTATGCTTTGTGTGCATTTGATGCAACATGGTCATTAATTCAAGCTTTATCCAAACTTTGTTCTTCAACTACGAAACTGACATCGTCATGTTTATCGACAATTAATAATTCGTTCTGTTTTGATTATCGTTTTCTGAATGCTAAATCACTTCTTAATATAATAGATACTATTGAATTTCTTGGTGTATCTGGTCCAATCAAATTTAGTAACATAACAACAGATCGAATTATTGGCAATTATTATGTTCTAAAAAATATTCAATCATCTTCGAATCAAATTAATTATGCTTCAATATTGAAATATTCCGATTCGATTGGATGGGGATCTATAACAGCAACTAGCGTTATCATTTGGCCAGGAAATTCATTGATACCTTTTACCGGTATTGCTGGACTTTCTGGTGTCACTCTACGAATTGGTGTTATTAATGCAGCTCCATTTACTATGGTAACAAATATTATCGATCAATCTGGAAACAATATTACAAAAATCACTGGTTATGTACCTGATTTAATTGATGCTTTACAAAGTAGACTGGATTTTATTTCTGAAATTATAGTAGTTCCATCGAGTTACACTTATAATCAAGCGGTTCAAGGAGTAGCCAATGATATATATGATATACTAATAGCTGATGTGAACATATTAGCTGACCGACGAGAAATTGTTGATTTTTCAAATTCTATCTTTGATAATACAATACGCATTATTACTCGAGAAGCAACGACGGTTAACACTTTCGATTTTTTCTCTTATCTGTCACCGTTTTCAGGTCACTTGTGGATCGTACTATTGTGTACTCTTCTCTATTCTTCAGTTTTGATTTTTCTATTAGAACGACGTGAAAATGAAGCATTACGAGAAAAATCAATTATTTCTGCAATGGCCATGAGCATATGGTTTGTCTTTGGTACGTTGGTTGGATATGGTATTGATTTTCACGTTGAAACAGCCGCTGGACGTTTATTATGCATGGGTCTCTATATGTTAAGCATAATCTTAGTTGCAACATACACTGCCAACTTAGCATCAGTTCTTACATTATCGAAAACAAAGAATATTATTTCTGGAATAGATGATATCAAAAATGGAATCATACCATTTGGTCGTATTGGTGTTCTCGTTGGTTCATCTCTTGAATCTTATTATTTACGAGAAATATCATCAGGCAGTCGAAATTATTATCCATTATTTTCGGTAGATGAAATCTATCTTTCATTATTGAATAATACCATCGATGCATCAATAATGGATGCCGGTAATTTGGAGTACGCCGTTAATGTTATATACTGTAACTTAACACTCGTTGGAGCGGCATTTGCACCCAGTTCGTATGGCATAGCTATGCCTAAAGGCTGGTCATATGGTCAAGCATTAGATATTGCTGTACTATCGATACGAGAATCCGGCGAACTAGATACTCTGAAAAGAAAATGGTGGTCTCAAAGAGTTTGTGATAGCTCATTAGATAGTGATAGTGATCCATCCGACAGTATTGCACTTATATCCACTGCTGGTCTATTTTTGACCTTTCTAGCAATTAGTATTCTGGCATTAATGTTATTTGTATGGTTAAAACGACGTATTATCATCAATTACTTAAAATCATTGATATCAAGAAACAAATCTTTGCCTGAAAAAGTCAATGGTTATGAAGAAAATCCATCAAATTTCAATAACAAGGATAAACCTATCTCGCACACTGTAGATTTACCCGATCACCGAGTAGTTGCCTCTTGGTTCTAATACAACTATATGATTCAACAGAAACTTTCGAAAAATAATAACTGGATTTTCTTTTGTTAGCGTTTCTAGCTGATTCTAGTTCACGCTAACGTGTGATTTCATCACTCTTTTCTCTTCTATATATGCATGTTCTCTTTGGTCTTTGTTTCACTTTTTTGTTCTTCATTGATTCTTACCAATAAAGACATATATACGTCAATTCATCGTCTTATATAAGCCGGTGGTAAGACCATTTACTATTCTTTTTTACGTGAGATTTCGATAGCGGTATAGCCTACACTTCTGTCTGGTGGTTACCGTAGACGTTTTTCCTGATATTAAAGGCTCAAATCTTTCGTCATTAAATGAATCATATAGTGCATTTGCTATAATTACGAAATCAATATCTCGGATTTTTCCAAACCGTAATGAATGATTCACATTTTCTACATATAAATATTGTTTGTTTAGTTGCGAGCTATAGTGTGTTTGAAAAATGAGTGCACGAGATTCAACTTTTTATTATAGCTTCATAGTAATCACAGCATCATTAGTATGTCTTTGCTTAATGTATATAAGTTTCGGCCATACTGATTCTATCGAGTGGCCAAAAAGTCAACAGCGTACTTATTGTATAGTTCGTAACGCTAGTATTGCACGATTGAATAATGGAGGAGGTTTTAATGTTACATGGAACGTTGTCTATGACACTATTCAAGCAAAAAACTTTTCAATAATATTGCATACACATTTTAATATATATGAAGATGCACTCGAAGCAATAACTATTCAATATAAAGTAAGTTATGAAAAATAAGCGTAATTTCGAAATTTAGTTCTAATATATGTCATTTTTGCATTTAGATGAATCAGATATACAGGTGTTATTTTGATAAAAAAAACCCAAATCGATTGGTTTGGTCACTTGATCATCGAATTAGTTATGGAAAAGGATACTTTCGAATCGTGATTCATCTTGGAATAATTATCTTGGTTAATTTGTTCGTCATGCTACTTTATTTGCTCGTTACACAAAAAGAAAAATCAACTAACAAACGTCAAGACATTTTAATGCAAGATCCAGAAGAACATTGAAAAATATTTATAATTTGTAGTTTACTTTTTTTTTGTTTTTAAATTTAAACTAGAAAAATAAAAACGTACTTCAATTTGCATATTATACAAGAAAAAAACGAAAGATAGATACAAATTCGATATTATTTTCTTTGATTGGTTGAAGAAAAGAACAGAATGAAAAAAAAATTACTTGACTGATCGACCCTCAAGACGTCATAGATTGTATTGCTTTTCTTCTTACTCACGTGTTTCATTTTCGGGTTACATGCTACTTGAGTAGACGATTTACTTTCATGTCTCATTTCAGTAATAATATTACGAAAGTTGCAAGTCAAGCTGCAAAAAGTACTCCATATAGGATATCAGAGAGAAGAGACTATCATAGTTTGTTTTTCTTCTTCACAATAGATAGTTCTGGTTTAATTAAACCTTATATTATTGCAACGATTGCAATTAGTACCAGTGTAACAACTGGAGATTTTATATGTCAATATATCGAAAGTCATAGGAAGAAACCAAATGGTGAACCTATTACACCACCACCATCATCATCTTCTTTTCTTACTTGGTGGAATAGTGATCGATCTCGGATCATGTGTACGACAGCTGCTCTCGTATCAACACCTTGGTCTTTTACACTTGCACGCATAGTCGAACGATTATTTCCAGGTTTGTTATTCAAAACGAACAAGCTGTTTCACACAGACTGTATAACTATTTTGAAACAGGTAAACAAGGCATTCAAATTGCAAAGAAAATGTTAACAAATACGTTACTTGCACCTTTGAATATTAGTCTTGTTTTTACATCTATTGTTCTTCTACAAGGTCATTCTCTTCGTGTAGCAAAAAGAAAAATTCAAAATGATATGCCGAAAACATTTGTAGTTGGCACATGTTATTGGCCATTTGTTTCGTTTATTAATTTTCGTTTTATACCGCTCAATTATCGACCCATTGTTGGTAGTATAGCTGGTGCTTTATGGAATATTTATATCTCATCAGCTGCTAATAATCCGAAATTAAATCCAGATGGTACGATACAAGCAGATAAAGACAAAAAAAAGACAATAGAGAACTGATGCAAACAAATATGTCAATATAAAAGTTTTTCTTTATTCAAGCTCATATTTTTTTTCAAAATTTATTTTAAAAGGGCACGAAAAAGTTGAACAGCCATTGACATTGTCACACCATAGCCGATAGTAAATCCAATAGATCGCGATGGTTGGGGCAATGGCAACTGAAATTATATATGCATATAGGATATGAATAATATATCAAATCAATCTCTTTGATTACTTGATAGGCAATCGTATGAAATATACGAGAAAAGAAAAATATACGAAAATGCCAAAGAGCTTGAGTTGGCGACGGATTGATGCCAACATAGAAGAGACCAATGATGACAAAAGGTAGGATATTTTCCATATCATTCAAATGATTTCGACGGATACGTTCGACATCAGGATCGGTAAAGGTCACCTTTGCATCTTTACTACTACTCAATTTAGTATCTTCAGGATTAGAAAATACCTGAAACCGAAAAATAAAACAATCATTGTAGAAGCTCAAGAAATGAAAATCTCTACTTATTTACCTTCTTAGAAAATCGTACTCGACTAGTGAGCATTGACATAGCCATCATTTTGACGGTTGATGCCGCTGCATAGAAAACAAAATTTTTAAAGATTGGATTATTAAGTGTGTAAATAACTGTCGACATGACTGCTAAATAAAATGTTGTAAATATGTAACAACTGGTGAAAAAAAGCAAGTATAAATATTTGTAAGTTATCTTTATGATGCTATCGTGTCAGATAAGGTTTCGCACATGATATCAATATTTGGTTAAATTCGTATGTGACGAATAGAAAGTTTTTTTTTTCCTCAGTTACTTACTGATTTCATTAAATCTTATTCAACATGAACTAATTACTCCAGATGTTCGTAATCCTATAACTTATAGCTCTGGTATCCCTTGCATTATTTGAATTACTGTTTTGAATTTAGAAATCAATACTGACGATCAACTCGTTGTGTTAGCGGACATGTTCATTTCGCATAGCTACTATGCTTAATCAAAATTTTTTTTTGTACCACACTTTGAAAAAGTTTAAACAAAAAAAGGATTTAATCTATATTGGCGTAAAAATAGCCTGCGCCACCGTTGCTTTTATACAGCCAAAATGATACTGTATAATTATGCCCAACTATTACTGAAAATGTTTGACTCAGATAAACATAACCTCCATTACAATGATTTATAAAGCAATTAGTACCCGAATGACAATTGCTAGTAGTAATATTTCCTCCATCACCACTAGTTGTACATGATGATGCACACTGCTTAGTCCAACCGGTGATTACTGCAGTTGAATTTTCAAAGCCGGGATTAATCAGCAATTCAGTAGTGGGTGCAATGTTATCAGTAACAGATACATCGTCTAAATAGACAGTTTCAGATGCTGGACCTCCATGAACTACAAATGATAGAGTAGGTGACGAATGAGTTGCTGTATAATTATATTTGTATAATGTATATATAAGTGGACCATGGATAGTGAGTAAATTAGCAGAACCTTGAGATGTGCATGATGGTGCTAAAATATGAATCATAATAATACGTAGAATATATTTGAAAAGAAAATAAATACTCACTGGTGGTACTTCTTGTTGAAGTTGAAGTCGACATTGTTGTTGTGAGTGTCGATGGAAATTCTTGAAAAAAGAATGTTGAATTATTCATTGGTAATAATCCATTGTCATTTGAAGAATAATTTCGAATTAAAATACATGAATTATTTAGTGTTAAACAATTCCATCCAAGAGAAGAATTCATTAAAGCACGACATTTACAATCGAAACAGGAGAGATTCAAAAATGTTTGACTAATATTCGACATATAAATCGTATTTGATATGGAACCAATATGAACACACATGATCATGGAAAAAGAAAACATTAGTAGAATGTACCATTGATGCATGTTGACAAGAATGTTTGATGAAAAACACACATAAGATAGAAAAGGAGTTATTTAAATAGTACTTCTTCATCTTCTGTTATCGAAGAAAAAATAATTAATATTTTAAAAGATTTGCTCCCGATCGTGTGTGCGTACTTTTACAAAGAAAATACTTTCAAGTCATTATAGGAACACATGCTATATTGAGAACAAAACAACAGAAATAAGTACAAGTATAGCAGTTCAACGAAGTAGTATTGTCGGATTTTTTTCGAGTTTAGTTGGATCTTCGGGAAAAAAAGTAAAAAAAAAGTAGATTTTATGTAATCTGCGTGTAGTTATGGTGTTGGAGCTATTAAAAGTGGAGCACAAATGGTGGCCATGCAAACTCCTTGAGCTGCACTGCAAGCCGCAGCAGCTGAACTGGTTGTTGTAAAGAATGACGCGATCCATGCACCCCATCCAAGAGGTCCTGTTGCAGCAGCACCTAGTGTTATTGTACCAAAAGTCAGGCCGGCGGCAGAATAGCAGGCTACAGCAGCAAGATTACAAGTTGTTTGACAACCAGCATAAGCCAAAGGACCAGAAAACACATAATTGGGCAGTAGTAACAAGATAATTAAAATATATTTCATTGTGTTTTCAGATTTAAACATTATTATTGATACGACTGAAGCTGTAGAAAGATGGAATACAATAAATACCTTTTCTCACTGGGAAAAAATCCAGTAGATAAAAAAAAACGTAAAAAGTATTTCACACGTCGGTGAGTAAATGTAAATCACAGAAAGTAGAAAGAAAAAAACATGGTGTGTGTAGTCAATAACCATAACATGACCACGTGAAAAAAACTAGATTGCATTAAAAGGTGATTTGAGTGTTATATACTAAAAACCAATTTTGCGTGTGCGGAGTAGTTTTCTATTTACATGTCGCGATCAGTAGCAGAAATCATCGTTGATTTAACTAATTTTAATCCAGCAACGGCCGATACAAATCGTCGTCTATCTCATGGATGCTACATGATACCCGTAGGTTACCTAGGACATGAAAAACATTTGAAACTACTCAAAGATATGATTAACGCAAAAGAAGATCAACATTTTGACACGAGTATAGCTGCTGGTGGTATTAAAATTATGGAATGCGAAGAAATAGAAACAATTTTGGAATATATTATATTGAAATATAATGCTGAAAATTTAAATAATGCACGGAATGAACATTTTGTTTACGAAGATAATTTCAATTCGGCTCTATGTGAATACATGCAAAATACTGCGTCATATGATAAACTCAAAAGAATATGCCGAAAATACGAAGTACTTTCAAAAGAAAACGTTGATTTTGTAATGTCAGAACATGAAGGACGTGCTAATCGAACACACAAATATTTTATGCGGAAAGGTTTATCAGAAGATGATGCTCGAGCATCATCATTTGCTATTGCATTCTACACAGGTTCAAGAAGCGAAGCATGCAGCCGAGGTGCAAGTCTCATTGCTCGTCGTGCCAATGGAATTGCTATTCAAGAACGAACAGTCGATGAAATGAAAGAAGCATCAATTATTTTATACTATTTAGTTAAAGGTCTATCAAATATTCCATATTATTGGGGTTATGTTACTCGAGCATGTCAACTTACAGATAATGAACTAGCATTTTACAGTGCTGGTACATTGATATCATGGCTTCAATTTAGTAGTTCGAAACGAGGCAAAAAAGTGGCAGACGCTGATGTGTTCAAAAATCGTAATACTCAATTTAAAATCTATTCGCTTACAGGTCGTCGTATTCAAGATTTTTCGAATTATGATGATGAAGATGAAGTGTTATTCTTGCCTCATAGTACATTTCTCGTTTTCAAACATCTAACCAGTCATCATGGAACACAACATACGATCTATATGCGACAAATTGAAACAGGCCTTTCAACATGGTCAGTACTTTGGGTTGACGATCGAATTTTTGATGAAAATTGGGAAAATAAATCTCATATGGAATATGCAGCTTCGAAAGCAATGAATATGAATGTACATTTCATTCCAAAATCACGTACAGACTATGCACTATCATTTCTTAAATCACCATTTGGACAACGACTTAAAAACAGACGTACATTTCGTATTGTTACCGATATGACTCGTGATAATGAACGACCAGCGCATAATGCTGGAGCACGTTTAATTAAACAAATACGACAACTTGGCTTTCAAAATCAATGTATGGTATTTACAGGTGACAAACAGAAAGCAGAGAACATTTTGAAAAGTGAACTAACTAATCAAGAGATCGTAAATACTAGTGTATCAGTCAGTACAAAGGATTTGAGACATTTTGTAAATTTTCAATAAACTGTTAAACAAACAAAAAGCTCACTTTTTCTTTCACACTCAAGATTTTATGAATATGCACGCAGTTTATTCGATTAAAAAATGGAGAGAGAAACACAAACACACGCTGGTTTTTATCAAAAAAAGAGCCGAAAGGAGAAAATGGAAATGTTTATTTAAACCAATTGATATTTGGCAAATAAGGCCCCGATAAGACCAAAAACTAAAAGAATTGGTGTTTTGAAGTTGCCAGGTGATCCATTACACAAATCTGTGTCGCAACAAAACGTGCCATAACCAAGCGCACTATAAGGTGTACATGAACTTGAGCCAGCTCGTACAGTTGCTGCTCCAGATGCCGTAGTTTTCTATATTGATAGAACATCAAGAATTCGATGTATTGATTAAATATTTAGTCACAGAGCAGACTGTAAAACCGCTAGTTGCTGACGAAGCATAAGCTGTTTTATCAAATGGATCACCGCATCCGTTGCAAACGTAACAACTAATACCGGCGCATACAGGTAACATTACTGAAAATAAGACGTATACGATGATTTTTCATCTACTATGCAACTTACCAAGTAAACCAATAACAATCAATGAATTCATCTTGATCGTGCTGCAGAAAAAAAATGTTGCCTATTCGTATGAAAGTAACGCCTTTTTATAGTTATCGGTAACTATTGATATAGTGAACCATAGTAACTTTTATTTTACGGACATTTTAAGGAGAACTCGATCAACGTTAAATAAACAAAAAAAACTAAAAGATGCTGACGTCTTAAATCAGGATAAAAATAAACTTAAATAACCTTGAATTGCTTTTCAAGGATTGAAATTATATAAACTGAGTGCATTTTACTCAAATAAATTTATGCGATTGAGTATATTTTAGTATTCAAAAAAAAATCTGTTTGCATGACATTGAAACTTCTCTTCTTCGGATTCTTTCAATATTCTTAATAATCATGTCTATCTACATCTGGTTTCATTGTTACTAATTTTCGTATGACTCATCCACGCTCGGTTTAAATCATATTTCTGACAACGTCAATATTAAAAGGGAAAAAAAAACTTTACTTTATGATGGCACACACCACCCACATACATTGAAAATATACAATTCTCATAGAACGAGAAAAACACTCTTCATTTACTGTGACAATCATCCACATGCCTATTTTTTTTTCTTTCTATTCACGTATGCTTTTTTTATGAGTAGAACAAGACGACGCAATTTGCTTATAAAAAAACAGAATTTTTAACATAGCATGATATATAGTGTCAATATATGGCATCAATGACATCGAAATTGAATGATGCAAGTCTTGAATTATTTTCTCTAGTCTGGCTACATGATAATCCCGATGAATCTCATGAAACTGAACAAAAATTGCGTTCAATGATCAATCGTCTTGTCAAATTTAAAGATGTACATAGTTGTCAAAAGTATATTGAAGAAGAATCACAAAATACTCGAATAATATTGGTTGTTAGTGGTCGATTAGGACATGAATTAGTTCCTAAAATTTATAAATTTCGAAAAATCATATCCATATATGTCTATTGTATGGATAGAGAACGAAATAAAAAATGGTCTGAAAAATATTCGAAAGTAAAAGCTGTTGTTGTGAATTCAAATGAACTCATATCATACATCAAAGCAAATCATAAAAAACAGAAAATTATTGAAGAACCATTATCAATCAATATTTTCAATGCAGGCAAATCAACAGTAGGCGTGAACGGCCAGTTTATATTTCATCAAGTTCTTCTCGATTGTCTCCTACGATTAAAAACAACTGCACAAGATAAACGAGAACTTCTTGATATTTGCAAAAATCAATACGATGGAAATAGTGAAGAATTAGAAAAAATTCGTGAATTTCAACGAGAATATTTACCAAGCAAAGCTCTATGGTGGTATACACGTGATTCATTCTTTTACAAGACATTAAATGCAGCCCTACGTAATCAAGATATTCATTTGATATTTTTATTTCGTTCGTATATTTCGGATATTCAACAACATTTACAAAACGATCAAATCAAACATCCATTGAAAGTCTACCGTAGTCAATTGATATCAAATGATGAACTTGAATCATTGGAAAAATGTTCAGGTCAATTGATTTCAATAAATTCATTTTTCTCAACGAGTATTGAATATCAACAAGCCCTTGCCTTTCTCGATACATCATCCTCAAGTACGAATGATCTCGTTCCAATTCTATTCGAAATCGAAGCAGATCCAAAATTAGTCATTACAAAACCATTTGCTAATATAACTACATATAGTCAATATCCCGACGAATTAGAAGTACTGTTTATGACTGGTTCAATATTTCGTTTGAAAAATATTGAACGTAATAGAAAAACAAATATTTGTCTCGTTCAAATGACATTATGTAGTGAAGATGATCTTGTTTTAAAAGATATTTTAACGCATATGAAAAAACAACTTGGTAAAACCGATACAAATCTTCAAATTTTAAGCAGATTTTTAACTGAAATGGGACAATTTGATTTAGCTGAGAAATATCTTGTTCGTTTATTAGAACAACTTTCATCGACACATCCATCACGTGCCGATATCTATGAAGAACTTGCAAGAATCACATCGCAAAATAAGAAATTCGATAAAAGTATGGAATGGCGTCAGAAAGCTATTAATTTTAAACAACAAAATGAATCAAATCAAAATAATTTAACTGGTCAGTTAAGATTTTGTTTTCAAAAAATATTTTTCTACAGATATTTTTATATAGTAACAAAAGAAAAGAAACTAGATCGATTACCATCACCATATAAACCTGAGAAAGAACAATCTGTTGTTGACAAGGATCGTTGTAATAAGTGTTTCAAAACATTTGAATCAGGTTCATCGAGATTTACTCATCATGGAGTGCCGTATCATGAATATTGTTTTCTATGTGATTCATGTTTTCAACCGATGGGCACGAAAAAATTCACTACAGAAAATATGAAACATTATTGTCTACCATGTTATGATCAAAAATTTGCAGCAAGATGTGTCGGATGTCATCAAGTATAAGAGAATGAATAAACAACTGTAAAACAGATTTTATTGACTTTTTCTATAGATAATCAAACAAAGAAGCACGGTGTACAAAAATCAAACTTGGTAAAAGAAGAATTTTTAATGCAGAGATTATATTTTTACGGTTGTATTTCTTTTCTTATAGGCATCCGGAATGTTTCACCTGTACACATTGTAAAAAGCCTCTGACTGCATCGACTTTTCCAACATATGATAATCGTCCTTATTGTGATTTGTGTTACGATCGATTGTATGCTAAAAAATGTTATGCATGTTTCAAACCAATAAGCGGTAAACGAGAGATTACAATGAATATTGGTAATAGTTTTCTTTTCTTAAAATAGGTCCTGATAATAAACGATATGTATCATATGAAAATCGTGATTGGCATACAAATTGTTTTCGTTGTTATCATTGTCGAATTTCACTTGATGGTCGAGGATTTTGCAAGCAAGGTCCTAACGTTGTTTGTTCTGATTGTAGTCGATTAAAATAACAGGAAAAGATTGAATGAGTTTTTTTTTTATGATAACGTGTCATTGTTGTATTGACACAACAGAATCAGATAAGAGAGTATCTACCTTTGACAACAAACTTTTTATCTCAATAAATACTAGAAAAAAAAACATTCTTATTTTTAACATGCCTTCAAATACTCTATCGTTTCTTCTCTCGAATAATTTTCAATGGTTATGGAAGTCAAATAATGTTGATGCAGAATCAACAGAAAATGATCAATGGGAAAGATATACCGATATTGATAATGATATTATTGAACATGCTTTTCATCGAAATCAATCAAACGTAGAACTTGATGAAGAACGTACGATCGATTTACACAATATGTTACAACACAGTCAAGGTAAATCCTATCCAATAAAACGTACTATTCTCGCGCAAAGACGTCGAATTGAACCTTTGAAACAGGAACGATTCAATGCAACAATACCACTTGATATTCCAACAAAGAATCCACCTAATGTGTTGTCTATGATGCGTCATTTCAGTCATATTTCCAACATCTATAGATATTCTCTTGGTTTCAACAGGAATAAGCCGGTGTTAGATATTCTCAAAGAATCTATCGAAGGAATTATGAAAGAAGGAACGATTCATAATAAAGAACACAGTGCTAAACAACTAGTTGAATATTTAGAATGTATTCAAGAATATGCTGAAGATTTAGTACCCTATGAAATTATTCCAGCAGAAATTGGAGATATGCTCGCTCATATGTTTACAAAGGATTCGTTCTGGTACAAATTAATCAATCAAATAACACGAAATTTGAAAACTATGGAATCGGATAAAGTGCAAACCATTGGACCGTTTTGTTATTTACTGAATGAATATCTGAAATGGAATATTAAAACACCAGATTGTCCAATTGTTTATCGAGGAATTGATCTAACAGATGAAGAACGTTTAAATTTTATGAAATCAGACATACAATTTTTATCATTTACATCAACAAGTAAAAAACGACAAGTAGCAGACATCTACGGTAATACATTGCTCGTCATTGAACTCAGGCAACCAACAACTCGTTGTGGAAGTGATATATCTCAAATATCAAATTTTCCTGAGGAAGAAGAATTTCTGATCTTGCCTGGGAGTGTATTCGATTTTATCAAATATGAATATGATCAATTAAATAGTAAACATATTCATTATCTTAAAGAATCTTGGCGAAATGCTGATGCCGGTTGTTAAGCCTATCATATTTTACTTGATCTTGTTTTTCTGTATGATGTATGTAGTGAAAAAATAACATCTGTTTCGTCAAAGACAAGATAAAACGAAAAACAACTTAAAATGTCATCATTTTTTTTCTTGCCAGCACGTTTTTTTTTAAAAAATGTATTTGTCGATGAAAGAAATATGCTTTGTATTTTGTATGATATCAATTTGTCGTAGCGATACAAATTGTCGAACGACAGGTTGGTGGATTCTACAACCATTTTCGAAATCAATCTTACAATCATTTCTCAGTCAATCAAAAGAACATCTCGAATTTAATTCATCGAATCCATTAGCAACATACATGCAAAAAGATCAACATCCAGTTTACTTAGAATTCAATCAACAAAATCAATGTAAAGACTCTTCATTACCACCATTTATTGCTAATATAACCGAACAGACATTTGTTGAATTCAAATTAGAAATACCATATCTAATTCGACAGAATAAAACTGTTATGTTCAAACCATTAGTTTATCAAAATGATTTCATAGATGTTGAAGCTTCAAAATTCGTTTATGGACTGCCAGCATACTTCGTAAGTTCACTTGTATCTATGTATATTGCATATACGATATGAAATCTTTATTATTAGGCAACAATGCAAGCTGATTTTCAAAAGAATACTTATTCAATATCGTATCAACAAGGTTCTGTCGAAGCTACATTTAATCCATTATTTCCCAATATGCTACCATTTAATTCATCTGAAATTGCAAATTTTTCTTCATTTGTCGATGCTAATATCTCACCATGGCTTGCATTTCCTCCTACTCATCATGATGTAAAGTGTGCTTCAAATATATACAATTTCACTCAAACAGCTCTTGTTCGACCAGTCAATATGACTTTAAATATCGTTGGTAATATTTTTCATTCAATTCCTTCGGGAATTTATACACAATTTGGAAATCAACCGTTAGGTGCTTGGCAAATTGATGTTCATACTAAAATCACTTCAGTCTATCAATGTCCTTGAGAAATTCTATGTTTATTTCGAAGTTAAAATAAATCTTCTAAAAAGATTTTTATTTGTGAGACAACTAATTGATTACATGAAAAGAAATTTTCGCTACCAAACAGTACATTTATCTACTCGACTATTTCGTTGACCAGGTTTACAACCAAATACACGATCGAATTCATTAAAATTTGATGTTGGACCGATGACTCTGAATTCAGGCGGTGAATGAGTATTGGATAGAACTCTTCTTTTTGCTGCTTGATCTGTCACTTTCGAACACCATACTTGAGCATAATTCATGAAAAACATTTGTTCCGGTGAATACTGACTTAAACCTGGTAGTCGTTTGTCAATATTTTTATTTTTTTCTGCCCATTTTTGATAAGCCTTTGATAATCAACGAAATATATAAATATTTTCATTCAAATTCAAAATCACATACGAAAAATGCTTGTTTCAATCCACCATTATCCGCTATATTCTCGCCTTGTGTTTGTTCTCCATTGACCTAAACCAAAAGACAAAATATGAAAATATCTTCGAAACTTGCTTCTTACATTGAGATTGATTTGCGATAATGTATAATTACTGTACTGATCAATGATACATTGTTTCTGTCGATTAAATGCTTCAATAGTTTGATTTGTCCACCAACGAACTCGATTTCCATGTTTATCATATTTTCCACCAAAACTATCAAATCCATGAGTTAACTCATGTCCAACAACCATTCCAATCGCGCCATAATTCAAATATCTTGAATTGACTTGTTAGAACTCGATTTATTTTGTAGACAACATCTTACTTCGGTGCATGTTTATCAAAAAATGGTGTTTGAAGGATAGCTGCTGTAAATGCTAAAACGAAAGAGACGAATGTTTGATTGGCAAACATAGAGATTGCAGTTTTTACTGATATCATTGTACGATGGACGATAGAAAGCATTAACATCTGTCGGAGTGGGAGATGCCCAACCGTTTCGATTGATTGGTGCGCGAAGTTTTCGTAGATTTTTTTTGAGATTGATTTGATTGATCAAGAGAACATTTTTGAAATACGATGAATTGAATTTATACTAGAAAAAAAAAGAAGTTTACATACGAAGAGAAAAGAATGATTAAGATTGCAAACTTCATAATATATATGTTCGAGATAAGTACGATTACTATTCAAACCATCGGGATAACCGATTCGTCGACCGACTGCATCGATCTAGATCAATAAAAAATTAGAATAAATGGACAAAAAATTTACTCGATCGAAAACTCAGTACTTTTTCAAGTGCTCGACCTTTTGATTCAGCATCCATCCATGTTGTTCTATCGATCATCTGACGAAATATCTGTTGAACATTATCGATCATTTCAGTGGACTCTTGACGAGATGATTCATCGAAATATTTTTCTATATATAACTTCGACACAGCTAAGCTCATATAATAATTAACACTGTTCGCACATTTGATCTTTCGTGGTAGGCCTGTTTTGATTCCTTGAAAGATTTGCATGAATTTCAATTTTAAAACTTGAAATTTCGTTGACATATGATCACTGAGACTCCAAACAAAACGCCAGATAATATAGTTTTGTAGAGTTCGTGATGATTCATGTTCGAAAATGTTCGATAGACTTTTTAAGACATCAAGTTCTCGAACGAGTATCATATCATTCGAACGTAATTCAATATTTTCGAGACGATAAATTCGTCGAATATAATCTGAATAATCGAACTAAAATAGAAAAGAAAATATTTTTATTACGAAAAAAAAATATCAAGTTGGAGTACTGATGAATTGAGTAGAGATGAAAGATTCGCAAAGGCGGTACGATTCGATGTTTGGCTATATCTTTGAGCTGTTGTCCAATAGACCTTTTATGTAACAAAAAAAAGATGAGAAACACATAATTCATTAACCAAACAATGTCAAACTTGAGCAATTCGTTTTTCAACTTGAAATATTTCTTCAACATCCTGATCAATTGTTGTTAATGTTTCGTTTGTTAATAATAAAACAACATTCTTAATCAATTCTCGATAGGCACGAGTAATATTGCTTTCATTTAAATAATAACTTCGATCACCAAGAGCAAGTGAACTTTGTCCTAAGTAAATCGAATGAATAGATGAATTTCTCTCGTCAACACTTGTTGCAACATAAAAAAATAGAAATTTATTGAATTGATTCAACTTGAGTAATGACGAAGGTAAATTAAACGACGATGGGTTCCAATTGGAACCTTGTAAAATCGGCCATCCTCCCAATCGATTATTGATTAATGAAATAATATAAGAATCAGCATTTTCTCTTTCAATTTGATCGACATTGACACATGACGAATATAATTGTCGAGTATTGATAATTGCATCAATGCCGGCACTTTCATTCGATAATGGAGATGTCAACAGATCTATACAAATCAGAGTAAAAAATTTAACAAAAAAGAAAAAAACAAATTATATTTTGTTCGCATACCAATTATTCGATTAGTAACTTTTTCTTCGAGAATATTGAATGTACCTTGAGAATTATCTACAAAAATTATAACATATAGAAAACGAAAGAATAAGTTCTATTTTAACCATCATCAGGAATTCGAGCATTTTCAATCCATTTTCCACAACTGAATTGATAGAAATTCTCGCAAGGATTCACTGTTTGATCGATATTATCCAAAAAATAATTTGCTAAAAAAAATTTCAAAGAAAAATAATCGATCATTATCAATTATCACGAATTGATTCTACCAATTTTGATACAATATGGTGTTAGACATAGATCTTTCGTAGTCGAAATATTAGTAACATGTTCTTTGAATTTATTTCGTTCAAAGCCATATAAGATTGAGAAGATAATTGTTAAAATTAGCAAAACAAAACCAATACAACTTAAAAATACGGAGAGAAATAGAAACGGTCGTTTTGATTCAGAGTCGATCATTGTTGAAAAATGTAAATTTCTTTTTCTTTTGTTTGATCTTTATATATAATGATTTTTTTTTCGTTATTCTTTTAGATGATCTTTAAACGGACTTGATTTCATTTGTAAAGATCATAGATAAAACATACATATAATGTTTTACATGCCATCTTACAATTTTCGTCTTTATCATTGAAAGATAATTATCGACAGAAAGAAAGGAAAAAAGTAAACAGAGACCTTTGAAAGATATTCAACTATACACCCTCACCCTCAACAAACGTTATCATCACTAAATTTAGTCACGTTGTTGTTCTTTTTATTATTTTGATTAAACTTCATAGTAAAATGGCTAAAACTTATTTCTCAGTTATTTGTCGACATTTACCTGATCTATTTATCATATTTCCTATTCCAAATACTTTAGCAATTTGCTGTTTCTATTTTGGTTTTTTCTATTACAATGAATGTCCATCGGAGCCAATTATCCCGAAAAGTTTGGTGATTTTTGCAGTTTTTATTTTAATTTTGGATATTATTGTACTTCTTTCAGTTCGTATTTTGTGTGCTAATTACATATTTAAAATTCAAATTATTCTTTTAGCTCGCTGAAATCTCTATTAGACAGAGATATACTCCTTATGCTGTAAATGATTTTATTCTAATTATGCAGTTTGGATATTTATTTTTATTTCTTATCAGTACTATTATAGTGTTGTTTCTGGTAAGTAAAGTATATAAAATTGTTCATGAAAAACTGTACTATTATAATCTATTTAGATTATTTTCAAATTTAATTTGAATTATTTTTCAGACAAAGTTTTATATTGTCATTCAGCGCTTTATGCTTTTGGTAATGTTTTTGCTTTATGTATTTTGGGATTAGTTTTGTTTATAACTACTATAATTCTAACACGGAGATGAATTTCGAACAATTCAGACGATAGCTGTACTCATACAGTTGATATCTTATAATGAATGGGTGAGAATAAGATGAATCGTGATTTTTTTTCACATTTAAAATGTTGATAAGATAAAATAAGATATTATAAACTTGTTGATTAAGATATAGCACTCTTCGTATTCTATTGTTTATCTTAAATAAAACCACATCTTCATATATTCACATTAAATAAAAAAAAGAAGAATGGATTTTAATTATCGTTTATTATTTACTGTTCTATCGATAATTGTGACAATTATTTCATTTTCACGAGATATGACATCATTTTATAGATATGTTAATAGAGGAAGATATTATTACCAAAAAGTCAGTGATGATACATATATGGTTATAAAGCAGGGTCATTCAACAAGTAGCTGTTCAGTAAACGGAACAATATTTAAATACGGTGAAATCAACTGGCTTGTAGTTCGTAATAAACGTCATTATTTATTTTTGCTTTGCTTCTGGGGATCAATAATATTGCCATTGATCACCAGTTTAATTGGAGCATTTTTGGAATATAAATTTAAATCAGATTCAAATTGCTTGAATAAAATCTTTCGTATATTACGTGCAACAACTTATAAAAGTTCCATAAGTCTTCCAGTGATTATTCTATTCGCATTCGATTACAAACAGCCATGTTTAAAATTGAAAAAGACAACATATATGATATTCTCGAATACGTTTACATTTACAGTTGTTGCTATTGAATTTCCGCTTCTAATTATTATATTCATCAATGAAATCTATGAACTGTATAAACTTTATCGAATGCGTGCAAATCCAACGTATGATCTAGTAAAAACTTCTGTTGATGGTCAACCGACTCCTCGAAATGTTCTTCATATTGTTTTATATGCTATACTCTATTTGACCATTCTATTTCTTTTATATTTATGTCTTACGATTTATGTCAAATTATTTCTTGTTATTACATTACCACAATATTTATTAATGGGAGCGAATATATTATTAAGTATTGGCACTATCGCACTCGCCGTATATTGAATATATTTTCAATCGATTGCAAAATGAAAATTTGAACTGAGAAATCTTGACCTTCATTTCTTAATGCTTCGTGAAAACAAATCAAAATTCGCTGTTTTTATTTAGGTAGTTTGTTTGAAGATGAATATGTTGTCGTTGTACAAGCAAGTCAGTCGTACTTATGCTTGATATGCTGAATATTGATACAAACATTTCGCGAGAGCAATTTCCGTTCGACACTATTGAAACTGTACTAGCGTCTAATAAAATTGCTTTATTAGAAAATTATGATGCTAAATAATGAGAAGAGTCTTTTTTACTGGGGAATGCGAAATTCGCAGTAATGACTTTCGATTATAAATCGAGTGAATATTCATCAATAACGAAAAAAACCAACCGTCATAATTACCATTTGATAGATCTTAAGAGTCAGTTCATACTCAGTTTTCTATAATAGTATAGCTCGCTTTTTGATATATTATCCTACATCTCTGATCGGTATTCAATTATAATTTATTCGAATTCTATTTAGTCCCTGATATGAAAAATAGGTGGGATGTGGTACTGATAACCTGACTTGCAGGTAGGGTGCAATGCAACTGGATTGATCTGTATTGCAAGCACCTTCCATAGCACCGATTTCAATACCCTCATGTTCAACATTTATTCGATCATATTATAAATGAGCGACACCAAAAACTATACTCAATATACTAAGCGTCTTCGTTACTATGCTAGATAGTTCATCAATCTTATAAAGGAAACTTTCTAGAATCATGAAAAATGCGCTTTTGTTTATTCACGAAAATCTCTTCTGAATACTGCGAAAGCTTTTAGACGAACAGAACTTTCGTCATTGGCGAAAGGCAATACTGTGAAATACATGCTATATCCTGTTGTTAATTCTTTGTACATACAAAACTTTGATTATTATTTTCTTTGATTATTGTTGATGAAGATCCTTATAAAAATAAAATGGCCTTTCTTTTTCATAATACTATTCGAATTTTTTTTAGAATTGAGGTATATGTAAACACTGAATCTAATCGATCAGAAGGTTGATAATTAGACTGGACGCGAAAGGAATCAGCGTTTGTGTTGATTACAGTATGACACTTATCTACTCAACAACATATGAGATTTGTGTTTTTTATTGTTTCTTTTAATTAATATATTGTTTAAATGTAATAAAATGAAAATGAGTTTTCGAATAGATTTGTATAAATACTTGTTAAGAATGAATAAAGTTGTGTTATAGTTACTGCCATACTCAAAAGAACATAGGCTAAAAAAACTTGTAGAAGTGATAATTTAATTACATGTACGTGTACGTATGTAGTTTTACACACAAAAAACGATTTTCATGAGAGAAGTTTGAATGAATCAAGAATAATACTACCAACGTGTGATACTACTGTCAGATGAGAATTATTACGATTCTCAAGTAATTGTTTGGTAAAATGTAGTAATGAATTTGAATTGTTAATAGATTTATCGTTATCAATCGAACTATTTTCGAACGCTTTCTCTTCTGACTTGGTTCGAGGTCTTGGATATAATCCTAACCATTGACAATACGCTGTTTGTTCGTTAGTAGTTTCGAAATACAATGTGCCATTGAAGACAAATAATTGAATGAGCCATTCAATTGGTATTTGGAATGCAGTAGTACTGATACGAGGAATCATTAGAGCTGGTGTATTGATAAAAATCGATTGTATTGGATTAGTTCGTGGAAGCAACAAACGTAATGTAATTATTGGTAAATTGTTAGATTTATTCTGAAAATGGAATGAATTCAAACAGCCCATTAACCAATTTGCTTCGAGTGGATTGATAAAAATAATATGTTGATTCTGATAGACTATAATCCATCTTGGGGGTCGTAGAAATTGATTTAATGATACTTCTGGAGTTTTGATAACACGTTGAAATTCTGTTGATACCCAAATATTACCTAGCCAACTTTCCGGACAACATTCTTCTACAAATGTTGTGTCAGAAAAAGCGTATGTCAATGGTTTAAATACACCTGATAAGTTGCTCAGTCTTTTATTAGAACCAATTTGACATAAGTTTTTTATTTCGCCATGTAGTTTGCTTTCATATGGTTTAACCGATTGAAACCGTTGAATATTTCGTTCTTGCTCTAGTTCTTGTTCTCGTTCTAATTCATGTTGTTGTTCTTCATTGAATAAATATGATAGACGTTGTTTTGTTCCACCATATTTCGATAATCTTTTTGAAACAAATTCATGAATTTCTTTTGATAAGTCATAATTGGATTGTTCACATCGATTTGAATAGATCTTATCAATTGTCTTCGATTTTTGTAACGAACCATACATAGAATTTAAATCAATAATTTCTGGTTCCATACATTTGTCTGATAGTTGTGTCATCAATTTATCTGTCAATATTTGTTTACTACTTTTCCAATGAATTCTTTGAAATGCATTCAATTTTCGTTGATAATTGAGACTTTGAATTGCCCAATGATATAATCCATCCCAAATTAGATTTTTTGAATTCTCATTCAGCCAATGAAGAATATCAATGATTGTAATTTCAATGTTCTTTGTTTGTTTTACTATTGAAATTTGTTGATGAACTTCATATGAACTCCAAAATGTTAATGAATGACCATGTCCTAATTTTCTCATTCGCATACATGCTTGAACAAAACGATCCTTCGGCAAATGATTGCCTAATGTTACAGCAGCACGAAATCCTTTTGGAAATTTAAAATCTGTTCCTCGTGTATGAATTTCATCAAGATAAAAAATACAGCGATCTAATCGTTCACATGCCGGAGATGTTTTAAATGTATATTGTTGATATTGACGATCACAAACAACACTTACATCATAATCGAAATAAACAACATAATCAATGAGGTTTTTATTCGATAGATTCAACCATTTCCTAGCAATATCTCGATTATTTCCATCGATGAACAATGCACCAACATCTAAAATAACATTAATCATTTCTTTATAATTCGTTATTTTTTCTAGAATTTCATTTGATGTCGAATGCATTGGTAAATATTCATAGTTTTCATTTTCTGTTCGAAATAAATTGTGAACAACAAGAGCATCGGTTTTTCGTAATTCGGTTAGATCACACTGTCGAATATGTGAAGGTAATAGAAGTTTTGTATCACTCGTACCACTAAATCCTGTGATGATATGCGATCGTAAAGATGAAGATAGATCCCACGATGATGCAATTAATTTATGTGGAAATTGTTTGATTTCATAGGGAAATATAAAATTATTGCAAAAATAATCAATCACTAACATATTATGTCGAAATGTTGGAAATAAATCATTGATTCGTTGTTGATAATCATTGAAATTAATATTTTTCCAGTGTTTGATATTTGTCGGTATATGTTCATCGTCTTCAATCGAAATCCAATGATCGTAAATCGATGTTGGATCAGTTTCTTTTTCATACAAATTATTAAAACATTGAATTAATTGAAAATCATTTAAACCTGAATAATAATATGAAAGTTGTGTTAATAGAAGAACAAGATCAGGATGACCGAATTCCGTTCGATCGGCGGCAACATCTTTTGCTCGAAATGGTACAGCTGATAAACGTTTAAACAATGAATTTATATTGATACCATAGTTAACACGATATCGTTTCTTCAAAGCTACTAACAAAACTTCAGACGACAGGAGACCACGTAGAATGAGAAGTAATTTGAAATCATATTCAGGCAAATATTTAACCACGTCATCGCTAGATGTCTTCGAATTTAAAATAAATGACAGAACTTTTTGTCTCTCGATCTGTCTATAAGATCTTTTGTTCAGCCAATCATTGGCTATTTGTTTGCACAAGAATGAATATGGTTTATTTGATTGAAAACGAATTCCTGGAAAGCTACTCTTTCGTGTTGCTTGTTGGTAGTAAACATCACCTTTAAAACGGGTGGCCAACTTTGCGGCATATTTTTTCAGTAATTGAAGTACGAATTGAATCATTTGCCATCGTTGTGAACCTCCGTCGATTTGCTGTTGATTACCGACAGTATAGATTAATTGATATTTAACGTGTAATATTTCATCGCATTCATCCAAAATATCACGAACACAATGTTTTAACCAATTTTGAACTATTAACATTGACTTGCCGACATCGAATTCTTTTCGTCGACATTTATCGATACAAAGTAAATCGAACGAAAGAATATCTTCGGGAGAAGTTAATATGACATCACAATTAAGTAACGCTTGTTTCAAACGATCGGATATCTGTTCGATTTGTTCGTCATTGAAATTCAAATCACGATGACATACAAATGGAAAAACACGTCGATTTAATAATCCTGCGAGTCGATATCTTAATAATTGATAATTTGTTTGAAACAATGATTTAAGTACAATAATACGAACTAAACATGAATCTGATGAGGCTAGTCCAGTAGCTAACATTGGTAGAATAACTGATGTTTTTCCTTCGCCCATATTCATTTGCATGACAATACTTTTGACAGATGCATCATCGGCTTGCTTTATTGGTTGCATCATATGATGTGCAACCTTGATTTGAATATCTCGAATGGTTATATTCATCTCTAATTCGAGAATTAACCATGAAACATATTCCGGTGGCGCCCAATTTACGTGTGGCTTATTCGATATTTCTTGAATAAAATCTTCCCATTGATCTTGAGTAGCACAATGCAAAGCTCGTTCTAAATGTTGTTCTAACGTCCAATTGACAAGAATACTACCGAATAGAATACTTTGCTCATCATCTAATTCTACGAATGGTGATTCTTCTTGAAAGTAGGAAACAAGTGTTGAAGGTGCAATTGATGGAAAAAGACCTATGTTGAATAATTGTTCGTTCGATTCCATAATCGAACTTACAAGTACATTCCAGCTTTCCATGGATTCTTCTTGTAAAATCTGTAAATAATCAGTAATCTCCTGAATGGTTGGATGTTCATATTGTTTGTGTTCGGTTTCAAATAGCTTTTTCCAACTTTTTTCTAATCGATTTTGAAAATAATCAGTAATTTGAGGTAAATCGTTCTCATGTTTATCGCTCGATGAAAATATCTCGTACGGAAATTGATTCTGTGAAATGTTATTTTCGATCGAGATGAACGATTTCTTAAAGTAATCCGTATAGCGATGACGGAATTTTTGTCGTGCTTTTTTTAACAGATTTCTATCAATTGAGTTTTGTGTGCTATGATATTGTTCCAATCGAAAATGATCTGTGAATAATTCAATTCGAAATTGTTGAGGTTTATATGATACTTTAGCAGGAAACATAACTGAATCAGTACACCAAATAAGATCTTCAACAGTTTTTAAAAATGAGTGAAACACTTTGTTTGTTATCGAATATGTTAAACAACCATTTACATTTGTGTTTGTTTTTTGATTTGTATGTCGTCTATGTTTCGATTGTTTTATTAATGTTTCTGGAATAGTTTGAAATGAAGGAAACGAAATCGGCTGTAAAAAATTCATTTTTACAGTTAATAATGCTCTTTTTAATACGTAGAAGTAATATGATTCGAAATGATCTTTATCATTTAGGTAATGAACAAAATCGATTAATATTTCAATTTGTTCAATTTCATTTTCAATGTTGTCTATTTGAGATGTTCGAATATCACGAATTCGTTTTAATATACTAATCCATATTTCATTCAAATGAGTGTCCGTGTTCACCCATTGAGATAAAGGCAACCAATTGTGTTGTGAACAATCTTTCAAAAGCATAGATTGCTTTTGTTTGCTAAGATTTTCAATAAGAGCACCAGGTTTGTATTGAAATATAGAAGAATGATCTTTTGGACATATCTTGAACGATTCATATTTCGACGTCGAACGAATGTCATTTTCAATGTCTGAAGGTAATCGAGCTAGACTATTGTACGAATCTTGATAATTCCAATAGAGTTTTTTCAATAAAAATTCATTGTACACTTTGTTATTATAAAATATGTTTGATAGATATATCGAAGGCAAACGTGAATAAATAAAATTTAACTTTAGACTATTGCCAATTAAATATTTAACTATTAAATAATAGCCAAAATGTTGCAAAGAACAAGGTAAACCATTTGCATTCCAACTAATTTGTTCCATACAAGTTAGATGGTCGGGATAATAAGTGACTTGAGGTGATATAGAAGCAATTTGAGTTAAAATATCTAAGCAAAAAGAATCGTATGGTTCATCGGACCAACAACTAGCTGAATTCAACAATTGAAATGCACGATCCATTCCAGTCATTCCAGTGTATTGATCGGGTAATGAATGAGATGTCAGAGCATGTAATAATGCTAAGTAAAGCCATCCTGTTGGACAATCTGTTGCTTGTACAATTCTCAATCGATCATGCAAAGTAAAAACGAAATACTGATGAGCAAATACAGTTGATGACCGATGAATAGTAATCGTTTGGTGATCTGCATTTGGCATAAGTTTACCACAAACTTTTCCATACGGTATAATTAATTTTCGATATGGATACTTCTGTATTTGATTATGATTTGGGGTCGATAATGGTGATAATAGAAGACCAGATGTTAGCCCTAATAAAGTTCCAAACGATTGATATTTGTCAATATACATATTCGGATATTCACGAGATGTGATTATATTCGTTGAAGTATTGTATAGAAAAGCGATTCCTAAACGAGACAGATAAATGTGAATAGTTCGATTCGTTTGAGAAACACGATTTTCCATCATGTATACATAAGGTTCATCATCGAGTCGAATAAAATATCGTTTAAACAATACTTGAAAAATTGGTGATAATCGATTAATTAAAGTTTGCTGATAATTTTTATCAGTTGTATGTAGATATCCTGTTCTCATGAATAATTGAAACGGTATATTTGTCAAAAAATCATTTGCATTGAATTGAATAGGCCGAAATTCGATTATTTCAGTTCGGTAATTGCACCAATGACTGTAATTTGATACGAACATATCTGGTAAATCCATTTTAAAATGATAATTAGGAATTAAATGATATAAATCATTCGTTTGTACATGTCGTTCTCTAATAATTAAAATATTCTTTTCATTATTAAAATAGAATTCATAATGTACAGGTTGAGTACAAATATGATATGTATGCTTAGTAATGTAAGTCATTGGTTTATCAGCTAGTTGAACTTCAAACATATGATTTCCAAATATACGAATGAACTGTTGATGAGAAGTAATACTTGACGGTAAATATCCTGTCGTCATGCCATTAATTAGAAATACTCCTTGAATACAATCAATTGATATTCTATTTGATTCATATTGACAATCGTACCAACCATCATAGAGATCATTTATTCGCTTTTTCCATTGTCCATTCATCGAGCCATTTCTTTTCGCAACTATCCAATAATTGAAAACAAATGTATTTAAACTTTGATAGGATGTTTTTTGCAGATATTCAGCAACAATTGGCTGTATGATAGTTAGAGTACGTTCACTAAATCTCATTATATTTTTCATAAAAATACTCATATTCGAATGATTATTATTGATAACACGTATATCATTAATTGTCATTATTGCTTTTAGTAATGAGACAATATGTTCATCCGATGAAAGTAAATGATGAATTCGATCGTTATGAGTTGAAAATGTTAAAACACAAGCAATGGCTATATGCATTGTTTTCGTACGAAGTTTTTTGACTTCGTTCAACGTTGATGATGGTATTGTTTGAATACTCTTTGACATTAGATCGATCCATCGTTCGCCCAATTGACGACATTTCAATACTAAATTAATAACTTGCTCGATTCTTGTTGAATTACACAGTGTGAATAATCTCATAGTAATCATTGTAATAACAAGTAAAACCAATTCATTTTGCCAATTTGATACACAATCATCTAATTTTCGATGTAATCTTAAAATTAATTCATCGATAAAAACATTATCGACTAACTGTAAATGCGATTCTGGACACCAAGAAGACGATAAGAATTCGAATTCTGATATTACCGGGCCATATTGTAATATAGAATGTGTAATCAAAATTGCAACACTTTCTTCAGCAAGAGGCAAAGAATTCATTTCTAATACGGTTAAAAGATTCCACCATTGTAAACGATGACCTGATCGAAATGAGCCGAACTCAATAAACTGTTTATGTGTCATCCGTGGTGTACATTCGAACAGATTCGATATGACATGATTTTGAAGAAAATTCGTCGTACCTATAGTAAATTGTAATGGTTTATAATTGGGATGATCAAGTTGAGGTGTTAATATATAACGTTCATCTTCAAGATCCATTGGTTTCGTTGGCGAGATTTTAACTTCAAGGCTATTTTCAAATATGAAATCTTCAATACGGCTCGATGTAATGAACGGTGGTTTCGAATAATGTGTTTGTGTGACAGATTTTTTTGACGATACTAGTTCGACTCGACACTGACTTGGACCAGTATAGAACGGAGTTAATTTGTGTCTATGTGGTGGAACATTCAACCAATAATACATTTCATACTGTTGCTGTTCGAAATATGGTTTAGATCGATTAATAAATTGCCAAAGAATATCTCTATAGCAACGTATTTCTATTGGCATCTGTAATTCAAAAATAACTGCCATCGCATGGTGGAATGCTGTTGGAATTGGACATTCAAAAATTTTAACTTGGATATTTTTCGCTTCCGTTAAAGTTGCACATCGCTGGCAATCGTTTCTGTTACATTTACCATTTGTTTCTTTACATGATAAATTCTTCACAAAATTCATTAGACTTTCATATTTTTGTCTTGCATCATTTATTTCTTCGATTTTATTTTCTTTGTCTTGTTGGGCTTGAGCGTGAATGTTTTGCAATGCGTTCTGCATTGATGGTGAATGTGCGACGAAATCGACACCAAACGCATCTTTTGATGTGATATCTTTTAAAAGATCGGGATATAACTTGTTGTTGTATTCATAAAAAAAATTGTAAAGAGTTCGAACTCGGATAATATCATCTCGAGTTGGCACAACGAGAAACTCGAACAACTCTAAAAGATTCGGAATATGTATAGAATGCTTTTCTAATCGTTTGAATCGTTTATCTTGACATAATTTCACATGCATATAAAAAATAATTGTTAACGATGTTAAAATAAATCGACTGTAACCCATAGGATCTGTAGGTCCATCGTCTGACCAATAGTGATTTAACGCTTCACATTGATATTCTTCGTAGAAACTCTGAAGAATTTCGAAATCATGTTCATGTTGATCAATCCATTGTTTCAAATGCAATTCAACCCAAAGTTCTATTCGAGTCAAACTTATTCCAATTGTATAATTCATTTTTTCGGTTAGATAATTTAATGAAGGTATACTGTCAGTGGATAGGTCATTATCGTTATTTGTTGAATTGATTAATACTGCCGACATATGATTTGATTGTTCATCTCTTTTACCATGAATGAAAGGTTTGAATTTCTCACAAGAATGTTGATAAATATCATTATTATCGAATGTGAAATCATTGATTGATATTTCATTTTTAGATTCTTTATCACAGTTAATTGAATGTTGTCTCATTAGTTGTGAAACGATTTTATCAATTTTGAGTTCTATAGATTGTTTTGTATACGTGATCCATTCGGTCATTTCATTGGAATCGTCAAATAGTAATATATTTTCAATTTTTCTTAACCGTCTGACAATCTTTCTGCAGCAATGAAGTAAAATATCAGTCGAAGAGGATATTTTCGAGATGGTATAGGTTAGAAAATGTGTTATCAATAATTTATAAACTAATGTTCCGAGATGTTTTAAACGTTTCGTTAAAATAGTATGTAGGACTGTTTTAATTGTCATCCATAAGCCTGAGCGTCTAAAAGGTAATAAACAATTATTCCATCTAACATGATCACGATGTTTCTTTGTAAATTGCACGGATGAAGTCGATTCGGTTTCAATTTGAATATTATCAAAATGTTGAATCCACCATTGACATACGTAGTGTGATTTAGGTACATCACGTGTTTCATTTACTTGACGAGTCGATTTGTATGATTGGTTATATTCAATGACATTGTGCATTAAATCTACGAACAATTCACAGTGAGCTTTCGATGTCAATTGTGCTCGATTATTCAATATGTATGTTGTCACTGGAAAACAGGATAGATGAAATTTAAGAGAAGATGTTGTTTCTTCACTTGGTAACAAAACTTGCCAAGCTGATATCAATGGTTGATCACCTTGGTTTTGATCGATTTCAATTAAGATAGCAGCATTTTGAGTATGAAAATAAATCGGAAGAAAGCTTTCTTGTGGTAGCGTTTCGATAGTTGATTGAACGTTTGATACTGAGAAATATTGAGGATTTTGTAATTTGGACCAACGTTCAATACAATCTATGATATTTTGAAAAATTGGCAATGTATTCGTTGTATTCGGTACTGTAAACGAATCCACAAGAAATTCATGCACATGTTCCAACAGTTTGTATTCATTTTCATGATTGGAGCCAATCAGATAATCATCGTCTGCTGATGACGGTAAATAATGCGGTAGAAACAAATGATTTATAAATGATTCATTCATCGAATTTAAAATTTCGAAAGCAGAATTTCTAGTTCATATAAGTTCGTAGTACTGTTTTCACTTTCACAAATTGTAATAATGGATAAAAATATATATATATATATAGGATACAGGTATATGCTTTCGTTGTGAAAATGAAGGACAAACAATAATAAAACACCACTGATTGGTTCTTTTCCCATTTCATAGTTGGAGTACTCCGGTAAGTAATATCAAATCTTGAAACCGAAGAAACCGAACGAGCCGAATACACTGATTGGTTCTTGTTTCATCTGCAGTTCAACTATAAAAACTTGATCAGATGGCGCTAGTTCAGTTGGTGCCGAATATACTTGAGGGTGAGGGTGAGGGGTATTTATTTTTATGATAGAAAAATCGAGAATGAGTTATTTAAGAAGATAAACATGGAAAGCAAGAGATGAGTCTTTGAAATGTTTGTTGACACTGCCGAATACCTTTTTTAAATTCATCAAGATATAATTTCGATGGTAAAACGAAAATGACAAAGAGTAACATTGACGGTAGAAATGAAACTAAATATCCAATGAGATAAATCCATGGACTACTATTCGATTGCATACAACGAGCAAGAAATGAAATAATTAAACGTGGTAATGAATAATATTATTAGAATACATGATGATATTAGTAGATGACGATTTTGATGAACTTGTTCAGAGGTTATTTGATAAAGTGATAGATCAGTTTGAAGATTTCGTCGTCGTTTTATTGCTAAAATAATGATTGTCAATGCTGAAATAATATTAAATGTAAGTGGTAGAAAAAAAATGAAACAATACACCAAATACGTTTTTGTTCATCGTTACTATCATCATTAACTAATCTACTAATTGCATATTTAGCTATTTTAATACTTTTCGTTTTATTAAAATTAATTCCTTTATAAGAATTATATGCACGTTCCAAAGCAACAAACCCAATTAACCATCGATCTAAAGTCAAACATACTTCTAACAGATAATCAAAGGAATAACATTGAATATTTAACAATAATCGATTAGTTATCATTCCGATTTGTGCACAAAGTAGTATCGAAAATTTCAATATCAATATAATTGAAGTCAATAATGTTGTTATTGTTGCCGAATGAAGATAATAACCACAACCAACTTGACGTGTTTCACGACTTTTAAATGTAATCAAACATAAAAATCCATTGAGAATTCCAATGAAAACAATAAGAACAATCAAACATAAAGTTATTTGAACAATTACAGGTTGATTTGTAATATAAATATGTGGTTGAATATGAAAACCAAGAATACCATCTAATGAAAGATCAAATAAACTTGATTTAAATTGACATAAAGATCCATAAGAACATTCTTGACAATTACATCGAGATGTTTGAGGACATTGATGATCATTTTGTATACAATCACCATCATTTTGGCAAGTACTTAATTTAAAACAGTTATGAACAAGATTCGAATCGAATGGAAAACAATTAGCAACACGATGAGAACCAAACTGTTGACACAAACAAAAATGATTTTGATCATAGAAACATGAAATCGACTTTTCATGTTGACAAGGCACATGATAATATTTAATTCGACGAATAAGAAGAAAATAAGAAGAAATTCATATTGACATTGACTACCAAATCGTGGTATTGAACAATTGTAGAAAACGCTTGTCGACATTTTGTTTTCGAAGATCAGCGAAAGTCAATGTTTTATCCAGAGTATTTACTGGCATGTTCCATTTTGATAGTGATTCAATGAGACAAAATAATAAGATTTCTTGTGAATCTATTTCACCAATTGACGAAATTGAAAATCGAAGGCAATCATGCGCGAATTTTTCATCGTTTAAACCAGTTAGATGAAAATTAGTTTGCGGAAAAGTATTTATAATCGAAGAGAAAAGAAAAATATCCAGATAAATATTTAGTACAAATGTCATTTTCTCTTTGACTGAAAAATGTCCTTTTTTACTCTACATTTTATAAGGCATAGATAAGAAGTCAAATTTACTTAAGAACATCTGTCTTTATTAATGATTTAATAGAATAACATTCTGCTGGCATGATATACTTTTCCGGAACAGTTCAATTGTCGTTGTTAAGGTTATACATAAGAGAGAGAGAAGAGAGAATGAAGTGATGGTATACTTCAATAAGTCTCCAACTAACTTACTGACTGATCTAATCCTTTATTTAATCTAATACACGCACTTATATATGTTGAAGAGTACAAAGGATAGCACTAGTTTAGATCACAAAAAACATGTCGGGGAGCATGTCGTTTACTAACGACACGACATCTCCCTAACAGTCGTAAAATAAAATTTTCTAGAGAGGAAATAAGAAATTTAGAAAAAGAATTAGTAACTAACAGGGAAGAAAAAAAAGGAAAAGGAAAAGAAAATTCACTAACATTTATGTAAATCGATCGACTACGTTTTTTTTTACTGTTGCTATTAACATTGAATTCCATGCAGATGTTTCAAATTATATCACAGCTATTTTATTCTATTTCAAGAAATTGGATCAAGATTTTAACTGCATTTAGTGTTTTTTTATGTATTCTTTATATCTATTCTATATCAAACAATTCAAATAATGTGTTCAGTTATATTCAAAGAGTGCGGCCAAGAACAATTTACTATATTGAAACTAATTCATTCACTTTGAATGCAGATATTATATCAAAACCATCGAACGCCATGCGTCGAATATATGAACATCAACTTTTTCAATATAGTACTGTTCCATTTTTACCTACATTTCAAAATCGCCGTTTACTACTCAAATTTAATCTTAGTTCCATTGCAACACAGATCTATGGTAATGCAAACAACTTTCAAGGTTCGAATCGACTTCTACAAGTGACATGTTTGAAAAAAAGCGGCAATGAAACGAATTTTCAGCAAAATTTCGATTTAACTTTACGTTTCAATGTTGAACGACTCAATAAACAAGCAATACATTTCACTTTCGATTCAAAAACTACAGTAAACTTTCCTTTGATCATCTCAACTGAACCAGCTAACATACGAGCTGATCTTGTTACTCAAATATTCGTTCAAATCTACCGAGTATTTTCTGTGGACACTATTTTCAGTTTTACATATCGTTGGCTCGATTCGAATGTTTTGAATTTTTTTCAATGGCCTCTATGGCCGTTGACTAAAACTTGTGTCGAGCATATTCTCAAAGATTTGAGTCAAAATCGTCGAGTATCATGTTCGACCACCAATATTCTAACGCATGTTACATCTCAGCAGTTATTTAAAAACGAGAGAACAGCTATGATACATTGGTTGGATGTATTCTACAAGGCAATGGACCAAACAACAACGACAAAACATAGACGTCTTAGTTCACTCGAAATAGCATCGAATCCGAGTATCTGTACAGGTGAATTTCATAGTTGGATTTTGAACTATCAAAATTGGCATAATGATGTTACATCGAACATTAGCAATCCACAGTGGACTTTTGAAGAACAACGTGATTTTATCATCGAGCAGAATATTCGTTTCTTGCTCTACGAACCGAATCCGTCAGGTGTAGCAGATCGTATTGTTCATTTGATGACAACATATCTCATAGCCATCCTAACCAAACGAGTATTTATATTTGATAGTGATTGGTCAGAATTTCCTCATATTATGCTTGCAAGCTTAAACTATGATCGTGAATCAGTATTACCATGGTTTCGTAATCTCGATCGTTTGAATCAGAATCTATCTGCAAATGATACAAAATATCTTACATCAAGTCATTATTCTTTTTCTTTGGATCGTTTTACAAAAGATTATGATTATGATCGACAGTTCAAAGAACGAATTCTTATCTTTCGTGCTCATACAGGTGGTATTGTACATATGATGTCATCAAAAACAGGTGTCTATCGGAAATTTCTCACCAAAGATTTACGTATGCGTGCAGAAAATATGTTCGGTTGTCTTTATCATTCCTTGTTAATTTATCGTCTATCGATATTAATGCAAATCACATCAACAGATATCAACGATAATGATCAACTAGGCTATACTCCACAGCAACTATTACAAGTAATATTATCGCCAAGTTTTTATCCGATTGGTGTTCAAATTCGTATTGGAGATTTTGCTATGGGAGCTAACAAAATCATGAATTTATTAAAATTTTTTCAGAACAAAAAACGAATGTTTGAATCAGCTCGATCTTTTCTTACTTGCGCAAATAATTTAATTGATAGAAACGAAACATTTTTCACTGATCTTAAACAAATACCAATTATTTTTCTATTATCAGATGTGGTTAATATTCGTCGTGAAGCTCTTCTACGTTGGAAATTACCAGAGTCTTGTCTTCAATCACCGAAAAACGAATGTCGAAATACAACAGATACATTACCTGTTGTAGCTAATTCAAATGCTGTACTCCATATCGCTTATACGTCACAACGATTGCTGGGACTTCGTCTAGCTATGTTCGATATTTTCCTACTTAGTTTTTGTGAACAACATGTAATTACTCATGAAAGTGGTTTTGGTAGACTTGGCGTGTTCGTATCTTTGAAGCAACGAAATATCTATTCACTTTCATTCCAAGGAAATGTATCCTGTCTGAATAAAAATGCTAGTACATCTTTAATACGATCAGGTTACAAATGGTCTGGAATTCGATGAAAATACAGTAAAACCTCTCATAGTGGACACTCTGAGGTCCGACGAAGCATTTTTTGCTGCATTTGAACCTCTATAAAGTGGACACTCTCTTAAGTGGACACCTCTCTATAAGGTGGACAATTTTAGCCAGTCCAAATGGTGTCCACTATAGAGAGGTTTTACTGTATGACATATTTTTTTTCTTATTTTCCATGGTTGAATTACTTTCGTT
>ERZ778024.712-NODE-712-length-51561-cov-55.654040_pt1 | contig 51561 bp, 65 predicted proteins | sample MGYA00375754_ERZ778024 | MGnify/ENA primary metagenome ERZ778024 (study PRJEB29350, sample SAMN05389827) | bioreactor metagenome | isolation source: Thiocyanate bioreactor | place: South Africa: University of Cape Town | collected 2014-02-18 ...
CCGATGCTGATTACATTAGTACTAGTCGTTTAACGGTAGTTTTACAAGCATTCGGTCGAAATCCATCACAAAAAGATGCAGAAGAGCGAATTCGAGATTTAGAAAATGAAGGCAAAACTGAATTAACATTTGGCGATTTTTTCGAAATACTCAATGAACAATGGACCATTGCTAACAATGATCGAGATGCACTTCGTCAAGCTCTAGAAAAATTCGACGATAATCACGAAGGTTTCATTGAGATCGGCCGATTTCGAACAGTTTTAACAACACTCGGCGAACCTTTGTCCGATGAGGATCTCGAAGTACTCATACAATTAGGTGCCGATGAAGAACAAACAAAGATTAGTATCGATTGTACGTGTGTGTTTTTTTTTTCGATGATGATTTGTTCGAAAAGAAAACTATTCTCATTTTAGTTCTTCTCGATCAATTACTCGGTCCGACTGATGCTTAAGCAAAAATCAACAAAACAAAAAAAAACACAAATCTTTCCTTTCTCTCTTTTCATTGTATATCGATATTTGATAACAGAAGAAAAAAGAACAGCAACAACATCAACAAAAAAAAATATATAAGTATATATAATATATATATAAAACAGTATCTGGCCTTGAGCAGCGAATTTAGAAAAAACAAACAAACAAACAAAGAAAAAGAATGTGTCCGTGTGTGTGAAAGAGAGTGAGAACAATAGTTTTTTTTTAAAAATCATGAGAGTATGGTCGTGAAATTCCATTCGATTTGTCATCGGTTTTGGCGAAACTTGTCGTGTTTTTTAATGGACAAAGATAGTAGAAATCCGGTTGAAATTCATCGGCAATAACCGATGTTGTCGGCAGATTTTCATTGGGATCGAGTTCGGATGTATGTGGCAAATCATTTGACCATGGATAAGTGAGAATTTCTTTGAGAATTGTCTGACTTGCATCTTCACGATGAGATAATTGAGGCGAACCGAGCGATTGAGATGAACGATTCGAATGAACTTGATAATGAATGCCATTCGTCAATGGCCATGATGAGGATATTAAATCAGCTGAATTCGATGAATCAGCCGATGTTGTTGTTGTTAAACTCGATACAGAAAACTAGACGAATAAATTCAATATTAGTTTTGACAAAAAAAACATGTCAAAATGTTCTACCTGTTCAGCACGTAATAATTCACCGACTTGATCGTCACTTGAACAACTCGACATATTTTCTTGTCGCCACTTAAAACAAAATGAAATTGAAATTTGAAATTAGTTTATTTGTTTGTTTATCTTTTACTTGTTGATTATTTGAAGACAAATTAAATGATTCTAATTCCGAATACCAATCGAGTTCTTCATCGACTTGTAAACGATTTAGATCGTCATCACGTAGATTACTTTCACTACTACTTGAAATCTTCATTTGATCTTCATCATCATCATCATCCAATGATTGAAAACGATTATCATCGAAATAATTCGAATTATTGCCGATATATTCATCATTACTATCAAACCAAGCACGTAATTGTGAATCTGAACCATACGTTGTTAGCATATAGAATTCCATAGCATAATCACGTATTGTATCCAAATGATAGACATTATGTTGAATTTCCTGATCTTTTGAGCAAAGTTTTTGATAGATATCAGTTTCAGAATAGTTTCGTCGATAGAAAATAATTCGTCCGAGACGTGATGGAAAAACGAGACGATGATGAAGATGTTTTCGATCATTTTTCGATGGGAACAAAGATGTTTTCAAAAGAGATGAAAGTGATTGAGAAAGAATCGATGTTTGCTTTCGATTTAATTGACTTTCATTACTACTACTTAAATTATCATCGATCAAAAAGAAATAACGACCATCAGTGGTCATTTGAAGATTTTCTTGTCGAATAGGACCCGTATAAAATGCTGGACTTGGCGATATTTCATCGTTTACTCGACCAATTTGAGAGAGATTACTGTCACATGATGAACGAATGCGTGACCATGATGTTACAGCAGATGATACACCATGAACATCTTCATTTGATGAGTCATTTGTTGTTGGTGCTGTTATTGAAATATCTAAATATATCGAATTGTCTTTCTATTTCTCTTTAGTTCGTTTCGACGTACTATTTTTTAATAACTGTCGAATGTGATAATGTTCATTGAGACTATTGAGACTGTCTTCGGATAGATCTCGTAGAATGGCTGATGTATTTGACGATGATGAGGGTGAATCATCTTGTTTGTCGTTTGTTTGACTACTTGATGTTTGGTCGTTTATTGATTTTGGTGTTAACGTTGAAAGTGTTTCATCAATATTGACAGATGATGAAATTTCATCGATCAATTTAATCGACGGAGATGTTTGTTCGTTTGTAAGATGACATGAAAATAATTTCAATTCTTGACTTCGAACTGGCCGAACGACTTTAACTGTATCAGGAGAAAATAACGACCGACGAATGTTATTCACGATTGGCACAGGTGGTATAAGAGTTGATTTAATTTCGTTATTTGGCGGCGACGATATTTGAGTCTGAGTGTTATCGATCTGTTTTTCAGCCATCAAAGCATCTAAATCCGATACTCGAGGTGTCGTTGAATTCGTAAGAGGAGAGCGTATCTTCGAATGTGTTATACTAGGTATGTTTTTCGATTTGTTGACAACTGTATGCGCTGGTCGAGAACGTGTGACGGAAAGAGTTACGGATCGTAATGGTTCAGGAGATTTCGATACGGTTGAATTGAAACGAGGAGATTTGTTGTTTGTGGTTGTGAATTGAGGAGAACGAAATGGAGTGCGTGGTGAACGTGATTGAATCGTGGACAATGATGATGGTGGTGGTGCAGGCGGCCGAGAATGTCGTATCGGTGGTGTATTCGGAATCTAGATTGTCAAAATAGAAGGCGTAAATCAAAATATTTATTAAATATTCAAGAGACAGAGAGGAAAAAAAACATGAAGTTTGTCATTTTTTCGTTCGTGTCGCTTTCTTTTCGTTCTCTTACTCGAGGAGACCTTGATATAAATGTTGGAGTTGTCTTTGTTGGTGTGCTTTTAACAATTGGCGATGTACGACGTGGTGTTAATGCAATCGGCGTTCGAGGAGTTGCTATTGAATTCACTGTTGATGGCGTTTGTTGATGTAACCTTTCGTGATTGGAATAAACGCGTTGTTGCTGTGTTTGTCGAGTTTTTTTTAAGGTCATTGGCGTTTGTTGTTGTTGTGATGGTGGTGATTGTACAGGTGAGGAAGAAAACGTCTTTTTACTAGTCGTGTTCGTTGAATTATTATTGTTATTATTAGGTAATCGATGATGTTGTTGAAGAACGTAAGTTGTCGATCGAACAGGCGATGAGATTGGCCGACGAGTTGGAGTGGGTGTTGTTATTGAAGATGAATTTATGTTTGCTGAACGACGTTTAGTACGCATTGTAACTGGCGGTGTTTTTTCATTATCACCATCGGGTTTATGCGATGAAAAATAAAGTTCATTTGCTAAGCCTCGTGTTTGATATTTTGTTGCAGCAGTCAATGATGGCGAATAGATCGTTGATTGACTGCTTGCAATATGTAATTCTATGAATTTGAAGAAGAAAAAAAAAGAAAGTCGAACAATAAGAATTGAATGCAAAAATGTTGAGTTCTTTTCATTTCTTTTTCAAACTGACAATCTTACCAGTACAACAAAATGCTCGATAGAAACGTTTATTCTGTCTACGTCGTTTCGATTTTCTCGAAAGAATTTCTTTTGTTGGATGATGTGATTTCATTTGTCTGAGCATATCGAACGCCATTTGTCGACGTTGTCGTGTCATTGTAGGTATTTGAAATGGTGATGATAAAAGTGTCTTACTACAGCAATTAGCTAATAGACTTTCACATTCACCGTAATAGTATTGTGTCGAATCGGGTTCAACAACTAGTTGATTCTCAAGTAAGACCATGTTCGTAGGGTAGAGACAAAATTCGATTGTGAACGAATGATTAAGAAAGAGATAATACGCTTGATCTTAATCTTGATTTAGCCCATTACGGACAGTGTCCCGAATGATACGTATGTTTAGTTTTGTTTTATTGTTAAACGACAAAGTAGATGATGATGATGATGATGATGATCAGAGGAAGGGAGGGAGACAGAACGCGAGAAGAGCCAGTGAACACGAAAGACAAATGGTGTATATGAATAATGTCGATGACAGAGTGAAAGAAAGAGACTTTTTTTTTCTTCTCTCCTCTTTTCTCGTTCTAACCGATATGACGATAATGTTGAGAGAATATGCAGGACAGGCGGGGTTATTAATTAGAACGAATAAAAAAAGTCTAAATCTCCTTTTGTATGAGATACGTGTACGTATATGACGACTGTCCACATTCGTCGTTTCGTTTCTGCATTTTATCAATGTTTTATTGATGCATAAGCACGACTGACTTATTCGTTTTGACGAAGTACCGCCTTATTCTGAGACATACGTATACACATTGTCGTTATGTCGTGTCATGACACACGTACATACAATACGCAACTAATACAGAAAAGAAGAAAAAGAAGTGCACACAAGATACATTTGTACGGTATCATTTCTTTCGATTTCTATGGATCAAATTTCAATCAGTATTATGATTTTAAAACCAGTTCGAGGAAAGTTGATTTTTGATGAATTTTTTTTTCTCTTCTCCTTTTCGTACATTTCGAAATCTATGATGTACTCAATATTAACTTCGTTTCTTATTTCGTCTATCATTAGCATATTTATTAAGAAATATATTTCAGATACCATATTTTCTGCTCTTTTTTTTTGTAACTTCATCAATATTTTTCCTTCGAAATTATTTTGACTGTCGACTACAAAGAAAATAATTTAGCATAATATTATTTTACCTTGTCGAATCGCCTTTTCTTTTTTATCTTTTTCTATTTTGACAAACACACTCTATCGAACTTTCTGTTTTTCTGACCATGAGCATTTTCATGGAAAATCAAACAGCATGCAACTCGCGCTTTCTATTTCTCGAATATCTAATTATTCTTAATGTGGATAAAAAAATTACATCATAACTCTCGTTAACGTACCCAATGGTTGTTCGTCGGTTCGTTTTGAATCATTCTCTTCGACGATCATTAATTGTTCATGAAACCATGTGGATTGATCGTTAGTTGTATGCCGATGATTAACATTCTAGTTGAAGAGAAAAGTCGATATTCGAAAGAAGAAAATCAATGACAAAACTCAACAGTTGAATTCGACGGAAATTGACAGGAGATATTTCGAACTTGATCTGATTTGTTCCGTAATTGAACATTCTGTAAATCTGTACATTGTTTTCTTAATTCCTATAGAAAAGAAAAGAAAAGAAAAGATGAAACCATTGAATTGACCAAATCAAAATAGTTCGAAGTTATTTTTCTGTTCTTTTTCTATTTTCAATTGCCCACCTGATGTGATAAATAACTCTGTCGAGTTAATACACATTGATAGAATAATTTTTGAAACCAACCTTTCCTATGTTTCATAACAAATGATGTATCTCACAATCGATTTGTTTAGGATACGATTGGCTGCATATGTTTCGTAAAAAAAATGCAAATGAATGATCATAGCAGCTGCGGATATTTGAGAGTCGATTTCATCACTGGCACAAGCATCCGTCAATTAACACATACAAACATACATACAAAGAAGAGAAGTTTCGTGATAAGACTCGTAACACACTTGTCTTTCTCTTTAGGTTTTTTTTTCCTTAGAGTAATACATACAACAAAGAAAGACGAAAGAGTAAAACGTAAGTAACGAACACTTACGTATACATAGTCAGTCAATGCCGAACTTTGAAGGACATGAAAACTTAAGATTGTTCAAGAATTCAAAAAAAAAGAAATTCAAGTTAAACATTTCTTCGTCTAATTTATCAATTTAATTAATAAACAAACTCGTAGAAAAGCCCACTCAGCCCTTTTTTTTTATTCCTTCATCCTCATCATCTTATCGTTTTATTCTAATGTTTGCACCCATAGTAAAGTCGAAAGAGAAAAAAGAAAAACTAAACGTCAAGAACATTTCGGATATTTTCTATTAAAAATGCAAACAGCATGAAGTCTAATGAATTGATCCGTTGTTTTCTTTTCGAATAATCATGACCATTTTCTTTTTAAATAAAACTAAAGAAAATCTAATTTCTCAAGAGGAAAATTCTTTTATTTTCTCTTCTCTCTTCATTCACATCGTTTTATACTGATTTATTTCTGTCATACCTCTTGAGTAAAAAGTGTTTTTATAATTAGATCAGTGACAGATTGCATGCATTTTTCACTTTGTCGTTGATAGAGATAGAAATTTTCATGCAAACGATGATTTTCATGTTCTAAATTTTCTATACGTTTCAATAAGTAGATTTGTTCATTAGTAATCCATTGTTGACACTAGAATACGAACAAACAAGAGACAGACAAACGTTGTTTTGAAAAAAAACAATCTTTCATAACAGCAAAAGAAAAACATGTCAAATGAATTCATCCTTACTCGCTCTTCGAGTTTATCGAACCGATCTTTTAACAGTCGGTTTTCGTTTAATAATTTGTCCAAGGTTAAATGAACAGTTTTCGACTAAAATCAATAAAGAATAGAAAATTTCAAGAACAAAATAATATTTTCAGTTTCTACTTCATTATCATTAAATATCGACGAACGACTTTGACTAATATATCGTTTACTTGAGCAACGTAGACGATTTTTCCAATGACGAAATATTGAGCTCATACTGTTAAACCAATGGGTCTAAAATACAACCGTACACATAGATATACTCAATCTAATAAAAGTGCAAATTTGAAAATTGAAATGAACATGACATATTCTTTTCCTTACCCAGCGTTTTCTCTTTCCTCTTAGACAATACGCGAGATGACTCGTTGCTCAAAATCACCAACGGAGGTTAGCCCAGAATAAAATTGAAGTAGGGATGCCTTTGCCAACAGTTGGTTGAATAAACAACATATAAAAAAATCTCTTCGCTTTTTTTTCTCTTCTCTTCCTTCTCTTCTTCTTTTTTTTTCTATTATAACAAACTACCGCTCGTTCGTTTTACCTTTGTCAAAAAAAAAACATTCTCAATGGAGAAAGAGAAAAGGAAAAAGAATGTTGCAAGAGTCAGACACATTTCTATTGACTAATGACAAATATTTTCCGTGCAAGTTAATTTGTAAACGACACGCTCGAACTAAACACATCGAACTGTTACATCGAACGCACTAAAATTCATAATGTTCACTCTCGAGAATCTATCATATTTCATATTTAGTTCTCATATAATGATTCACTTGTTCTTTTATTCATGTTCAATTCAATTCAAACACCTCACGAATCGTTTATATGATATTCAAGCGTCACTTACATCTACACCAAACTCTCTCGATGTCTCGTTCAATATTCACATTTATGTACATTTTAAGTGAGCAATATTAGTAAAGTAACCAAATCAAATTCCATCTACTTGTATATTTATATTATGATGTAAGAAAATGTTCAACACTCATGATTGAAATAGAACTAGAAGAGATTTACTTTCTTTTCTTTTTTTTCTTTCCACTTCATAGTTATATATATATATATATATATACGTTTGATTTAAGTACGTATAAAAATGTGAATGAAAACTTAATTTAACATTATGAATGGATGAATACAGAGAAAAAAAAGAGAATCTCATGCTTGGATACATATCCCATGTGGCTTGATCGATTAGTAGTCAAACAATCGATCGATTCCATTTTTTTCTTTCGCTCTCTCTCTCTCTCTCTCTCTCTGTTTCTTTTTCTTTCTTTCTTTGGCATCGGTCAATTGTAAAAAAAAAGAAGAAGAAGAAAAATACTTACAATGAATAGAATAAAATACTTGTAATATCCTTCGAGATATTTCAATAATGGCATGATCAATAAACAGCTTAGTACTGTGAAATCAAGACAAATTGCGTACGTAAGAAACATTTTCGATAACCATGTTGTATCAGTTTGATTGAGCAACATTTGCAGCTAAGTCCGACTCAATTGATGGTGACACAAACGGATACATTCTTCAAAAAAAAAAAGAAGAAGAAGAAGAAGAAACTATATTGAGTAGTAATAGCCGAATGGTGCCATGTGTTCAAGACAGACGACGCGTCAAATTTCTTGATCTGAACGATAGGACAGACAGAACGGCGAAGAAGAAATAAAAAAAAACTAAGGCAACTATATATTTCACAGCGGATAGATATATATTTTTTTGTTTTTGGTGTCTCCTATAGTCGGCATTGGTTGAGTATGGTATGTTCACCGAATACGGCGACAATAGAAAGAGAGAAGAAAAAAAGGAAAGAATGGGCGAACATAGAAATAGACACACAGAGAAAGAGAGAAAAATCTCTTTCGTTTCTCTTGTGATTTAAATATTAGCAATCCTATTTTGTTTGTCAATGTTTTCTTTGCTCTCATGTGTAACAAGAAAAAAAAGTCCCCGATTTATATGCCTATTAAATTAATCAACACCTTCTCGTCTCAGTTGAGAGTGTTGAGTAACACGAATCTTCTAATTAATTCCTCGAAATTCGAGATAAAATGTACTCAAATGAGAAAATAAATGAATATTTAGCTAAATTTAGAGTTTGAGTATCACAACGAAAACAAACTTGAACCTTTTATTTATACATTTAGAAAAGACAGTCGAAGAAAGAAAAAGAAAATGCTCGCTTGTTGATATATATATATATATACAAAACTGAAATAAATAACAAATTCACAAGCAAAAAAAAATAATAAACATATTCAATTTTCTTTATGTTAAACCAAATATCGATTGCATCAATGGATTCATAATATCTTGATGGCTATTGTCCTTCTGTAAATGTGTATCCATAATGTTCATTAATGTTTGATATCGTAGAACTTGCATAACAATAAGTGACATGGATTTGACAGCACCTTGCTCGCCAAATAGATAAATTAAATATTTCCAAAGTATTGTCACATAGAAATTTTGATTTTCATAGATTTTTCGTTGATTTTTAAACGCCATGTGTTGACTACAACCTCGTGGAAGAGATAAATTAAAACTAAATATAAATACAATTAATACCATTTGTAAAATATTTGGATATTTCATAAAACAATCGAATCGTTTCCGTGTGCGTGACATTTGAACATGAAAATCAGGACTCAACCATCGTGACATATGTTCGCTCATTTCAGGTAGTTCTTCGAAATTCTGTGTAATTATATGATGAAAATGTATTAAACTCGTAAAATTCGATTTGACTAAGAGAATTTGATCGTCAACATCAAATTCTCGGAATTCATTGACATGCTTATAGAAATAAATCAACGATTGATGATTGATACTTTCATTATCTATAAATTGCGATAACGTTGAGTTCGATGTATAACGTGAAATGTGACAGAAATTAACTTTTTCAGCTCCATAAGTATACGCTTGTTGAATGTTATTTATAAGATTTTTTTCATTTTCAGATAAAAATCGATGAATAGCAAATAAATCAAGTCGTTCAATATGAGGTAACGATGTTGGATTTGGTTTGACAATACGTTTTTTCTTTCGAACAACAATTGGCATTTGCAGTAGAGATATTTGTTCAGTTGATAGTGGTTGATGTTTCCGTTGTTGTTTAGTTAAATTTCTCAAACGTCGTAGTTCGCGTTCTTCATCCGTTCGTATCCATTCCTTTTTCATTTGTACATCGAAACATTTTTTCAATCGACATGATGTACATTGTCGACGTGTATAGATATTGATTTCACATCGACCTGAATATCGACATTTTAATGTTGCCTATTGATGCGAGAACGAAAAACATGAAAAAGTCCAACAAATAAAAAAGAGAAAAAAAAACGGTTTTTACTGTATTTCGTAGGGCGTTTCGACGAAAAAATGCTTTACAAGATTCACATGTGATTTGATCGAAATTATATCCATGAGCTGGAGCATTGCAAACACGACAGACTAGATTCAATGCTTGAGATTCAGTTGGTGAATTACTAGTTGTACATGTTTGAGTCATCTGTTGATCTGCCTACAGAAAAGAAAATGACATAGAGAACAAAACTATGCAGTTTTTCAGTGGATCTACTTCGTTCGATGATGATGGTGATACGTGGAAACCGTTCATCTCTTGTTTGACAATTGTATCCAAATCGTCATAATCGTCATCGAAAAAATTTGGTGAGAATTCATCGAAATACAGAGTTGGATCGAATTGTACGCGTTCCCAATATGAATTTTTCGACATTTGATTATCAAAAGTCGTCATTATTATCTGGAAGAAAAAGAAAAACAAGCACATTTACTTGGTAAAAATAAACATGAAATTTTCGATTACCATCTGTTTCAAATTCCCAAGAATATAGAAAAAAAAAGAACGCTGAAAGTAACTCAAATATTAATTTGCTTTCGCGACAACGTAGAAATCCTTTTGTAAATATTATTCCAGTCTAACGGACTTGTTTTTCTCTCGGTTTCTATTCGACAGTTGATTTCTAAACATCGCAGGAAAAATAAGTTTTTCTATTCGAAAGAAAAAAATCCAAATGTCGATAAGTAATTTAACCGAAATCGACGCGCTGCTTTAGGTTCTATTATATATGTACACATATTCAGTGTCAGCGTTAGTTTTTCGACATTTTGAATATGTGTGATGTCGGTGTTTATTATTTTTTCTTTTTCTCTTTCTCTTTCTCTTTTTTCAGTTCTGTCAACGACGTTGGTTCGTAGTAACGAATCGTATATCACGACAAAAACGAGCTGCATTTTTTTCTTCTTTTTCTTTTTCTTTTCTCTCCAGGTTTTTTTTCTTATTGTAAAATAAAAGCTCGTCAAAAAAGTCTTCTTGAGCTAAAAAAAAAACTAATTTGCATTGCCGTTTTTTTGTTGATGAGTCACTACGACGAAGAAAAAGTAAATAAACTTCATTTACACATTGAAATCTCACCTGGAATATTTTCATTTGTCATGCAAAGGTCTTAGATACTCTCTCGATTTGAATGAAAGTTTGTGTTGATTCTTGTTTGTAAAAGAGAAATAAAAACTCGAAACTTTTCTTATACACCTAAGAAAGAAAATATTTATTTTTAAATCAAACACATCTACATTGTAGATGAAGAATTTTCATAATGCGTAGTAAAATCAATAGATTTTGTTTGATTTTAATGAAGAATACAAAGGGCAAAATGAGTTTGCCAAAGGCGTTTTCAAATAACCTTGAAAATTAGAACGGCAATGGTTGGCTTCAATATGTTCCTGTTCTCAGTTTTAATAAAATTAAATCCGAAGGTGTCGAAAACAAATGACAGCTGTTTAATTTCTCATTAATCTGTATTCGTAAAAAGCAGATGAAATTAACTGGTGTATATACATATTGAAAACACTTCATTTTGAAAGAAAACAGCAATGTCGAAAGTAGATTTCGGCTGGTTTTGTTTATTATTTCTTGTTTTTCTTCCGGTACTTGATGCTCGATCAATTGATGCCAAATCGGGCGCAAATGGTGGCGTTGATTGTGCCGTTTGTTCGGTTGTTCTTGGTCTTGTGGATAAATTAACCATCGTACATAATGAATCAGTTGAACATACTTTGGAACGGTTGTGTGAATTTTTACCTGGCGACTACAAAGTCTTCTGTAAATTGGCCGTTCAATTTCTAGGTCCAACAATTATCGATGGTTTTATTCGAAAGGATAATCCCGATGTAATTTGTCATACATTGAAACTCTGCGAAGATACACCTGGCCAACCTAAATGTCGTATCTATCCACCTGATGAAGAAACAATTTCAATGAGTCAACGAGCGCAAAATCTTCGTATTCGTCATCCGGAATTAACTTACGATCTATCGAAAGGCAAAATCTGTCAATTTCCAGGCATTAAAGAAATTTGTAATATTATCGATAATATTTTCGATCGACATTTGCCAGAAATCGATCATGATCATGATAAATTCGGTACGGAAGAAACACTTCGTGGTGCATCATGGCGTGGCAAAGATTGTGACGATAAAGAAACACTGATTCATCCCGGTGCACGAACTGTTCAAGGTGATGCAGCTAAAGATCACGATTGCAATGGTATTAGTGGAATTGATAATTCAACTGAAATACCCTGGGAAACTCAATATTGTAACGAATCAAATCGATTAGGTATTGCCGTACTTGGCGATTCGATTTCGGCACATTTTCATATTCCTGAACAATGGCTCGATGCACGAGAATTTTCTATGACTGTTTTCGAACATTTACCATTTATTCTTGAAAATGAACTCGATTGGCCACAAATGTCGGCAACAACAGGACATGTTAATGTAACATGGCCAAATATTGAAGGTTTGTAAGACAGAAAAAAAATGATTAAAAATGATTTTGTTCCTTTTTTTTGTAGGTCAAACACGATCGCTCTATCTTCGTTTATTTGATCTCGATCATTGTAATCATCGTGATTATCAAAATGTTGCTGTCAATGGTGCTCGTAGTGGTGGTATGTTAGATATCATGAAAGCTTTAGCACGTGATCCTCAAAATGATGTTCCATTACTCGTCATCTACTCATTAGTTGGTAATGATGTTTGCAATGGTCATCCAGATACTGTTGCTCATATGACAACAGTCGATGAAATGCGTTCTAATGTTCTTACGACACTTACCTATCTCGATACAGTCTTACCCAAAGGTAGTCATGTTGTTACAACTGGTTTAGCTAATGGCAGTTATTTGTACGATCTTTTACACGATCGTATTCATCCATTTGGTCGTGTTGGTGTTCCTATAACTTATCCGCAAATGTATGACTATCTTTCATGTTTACAAATTTCTCCATGTAACGGTTGGCTTACATCGAATGCTACCCTTCGTGATATAACAACACAACGTGCTGTTGACTTATCAGCTGCAGTTCAAAATGCCACTCTTACCTATCAACCACGTAATTACGATTCCGCTTATCTTAATTTTCCATTTGATCAAGCCATACAAGAATGGGTTGATCAAGGTGGTCAACCGTGGCAAATCATCGAAAGTGTCGATGGTTTTCATATAAATCAATTTGGTCATGCGGTTGTGTCCGATGTTCTTTGGGCTTGGTTACAAAAAGAAAAACCACAATGGTTACCTGCATTAAATCCGCATAATGCAGATATTGAACGTGTTTTCAAAGACCAAGGTGGTTATTAGACTTTAACGAAAGAAAAAAAAAGCATTCTCTTACATTTTTTTTCTGTTTTTTATACCCACTAAGAGAGAAGAATAAGAGATAATAAAATATTTTTAAAGTAAAATTTATTATTGGAAAATGGGGAAACAAAAAGTAACGTTTTTCTTTTCTTTTCTACCTTGGGCAAACAAAACAACGTGTTTTTATTTCACGTCTACGAAAAACGTATTACAAGCAATGAGCCGATTTTTATCTCTTGAAAATGCCTTAAAACCAGTTATGTCTCGTTTCGATCGAGACGAGCAGCAAAAAATTTTTTTACTAAACAATCAGCACATGGTTTAACGCTTGATGAAGCAGCTGCTATTTATTTATATACAATGGGGAGTGGAGATGGAAGCTTCTATCGTTTAATAAATGAAGATCTTCGATCTTCTGATCGAACTTTAGCCAAACCTTGGATACCATATTTAAAATTATTAGATTCAGCTCTAAATAAATTGTCAACTGTACAAAAACCTATATGGCGAGGATTGCGAGGCGATTTTAGTAATCAGTATAAAAAAAGATGAGATTTTAACGTGGTGGAGTATAACATCATGTTCACTATCGCTTCATTCAGCGACAAGATTCTTAAAATCGAACAAACATCGTACGTTATTAATGATAGAAGGGAAAAATGCAAGAGATATTCATGGTTATACATGCTTTCAAAATGAGAGCGAATATATATTAAAGCCTGGCACATATCTACGTGTTGAAGATGTTGATTTACCGATTATACATTTAATTGAGTTGAGTGATGAAGAAATTGTACAAGAACGAGCAAAACAACAAAAGAAATCTCAACATCATCATCATGGCAATATTTCAGGTAAGTTCGATATTTTATTTTTATCATATAGAAATTTTCGTTCTAGAAGAAAAAGGTCCGCGTCGAAATGTATTCACTGAATGAAATATGAACTTCACTCCTTCTGATTATCTCACAAGATGATTATCATAACATACTTCAATCATCAAACCGATTCTCTTTTGAATAACAACAAAGTCAATGAAGTGAAAAAAATATTCGATTTGACTTCTTTTTTTCCCCTCTCGTATCTTCATTCATACGTTCTCTTGTTTATTATCTAAATAATAATTCGAAATTCTATATCATTTCGAATCAAACATGTGCTATTCGATGAAAAATCCAGTGATTGTTTATAAATAAATTTCTCGACAAACATTCCCAATGGGCAAAAAGAGCAAAACTTTCTTTTTTATCGACTGCATAAATGAAAGAAAACATATGCACACATTGTCGATTTGTTAATATTTAAATGATAATAATCACGAAGAAGGATAGAACATGTGCATTCGATTAACCTCGTTCATCATGTCAATCAGCTAACCTTGAAATAATAACAGAACTACTGGAACAATCAGAGAAAGAGGAAAGAGTCCATGAGCTGACCAGTGAAAAATCTTTGCTTTTTATCAATCGAAAGAAATGCAAGCAAATGTCATGATTGGCATTCATTCTTTCTCGTTTTTTTTTGACAAAAGAAGATTGAAGAATAATTTTCTGCCGATCACTTAAGTTTCAAACTGTTTTGCGTCATCATCATCATCAGTTTATAAAAGCATTCGAAGACGACGAAGAGAAGAAGAAAAAACGGTATAGGTCTACTCTAAAATTAACGAACAATGCTGACGCGTGCGTACGCACATATGCATAATTTTCATTCATTCAAATCATTCTTCTTCTTTTTTTTCTACTTCGATATCGTTTGAGAGAAATTAGCGTGGTAAGTTAAGATTGATCATCAGTATTTTCTTTTTTTTTCGAATACTGCCTTCAAGGTTCTACGATTTGATCGATCGATCAATTGATAGACATGATCGAACCATCTGGAGAGAAATCAAATCTAATGAAAAATAAATATTTTGACCTAACCGTCGGATGCCATTTCAAAATAATACATATGTATATCAAGATAAAGCTCGACTTTCATCATTGACTTCTTCTTCTCTTTCATATAAATAGAAAACAAGAGAAGAAAAGAGTTTCAATGATGTTTTTCTATCATGACATTCGCATATTTTGTTCAGTTAGTTAAGCAGATGTTGTTGATCTTCTTCTTCTTCATCACAAAACAACACAGAGAGAGAGAGAGAGATACATACAATCGATTCGATTGATAAACGTAATAAGCATAAAGCTGGAACGAATGTGTCCTTTTCTCTTTTTTTTATGCATATATATGCGTTGATGAGCTGACCAAATAGAGAGAGAAACATAGATATCGATGTATGCATGTATATACATACACATAAGCCGACACCATATCGATACTACAAATTATATTATCATGACGAGACAATCATTCCAGAAGGTTTGTTCTGTTTAGATTTGCTGAATAAGTAACAAGAGAAAAAGAAATTGAGTTTTCATTTGAAACGTTTGTCTTTCATTTAGATGAAGAAAGGTCAGTGGTCTGGCATTGACCATTGATATATGCGCGTCTAATAAATGAAGATGTCCAACCCGTGAGTCTAATTGCTCAACTAACGAATTCGTCCTTAATCGTTTCGCTAAATAAGTACAAGAGTATATATTAGAATGAAAGGAAGCAGTTAGTTTCCCCTGCTGGTGTTCTTAATAGACAAGCAGAAGCCTATAAACATGACATATATGATTCTTCTTCCGTTTTGTTTGTTTATATGAATGAAAACGAAAGAGCTCGAAGACAAATCACTAAGAAACGTGAAAAAAAGGAAAAAACAATAGAAAGCTAACGAGAAAGAGAAATAGAGAGAAAGATAGCAAGTGAGACGAACAGTACATATCATTGTTGAAGATACAGGGCGTGTCTGCTGAACAGATAGATCGATGCGGCACCTTCTTTGATAGATTTTTTCTCTGCGCATACACACACATATTTCGACATATCACTTTTCCAGTTCGACATGCATTTCTATTAAGTATCCTTAGATCAATAGAGAAATGAACATGCCACTTTCTTTCATACAATGCCGATGGATAACTCAATAGTTCGATGATCTAATGGATTGCAGAGAGTGTATATATATCAAGGCATGTCTAATGGCGAATGCAAGGTTCTTTTTTATTTGAGAAAGACATCTAGTTTACTGATATGTATGTTCATTGATGTGCAAGTGATAAATTGCCTTTCTCTCTCTCTCTCTTTTTCTTCTTCTTCCAATGTCTTTCTTCATCTTGTCATAATATAGATCAATAAATAGAAATGGATGATACTTCTTTCCAAATAGTCAATCACACTGCGGTGTATAACAAGGACAGATTTCTTTTTCGTTCGAATTTGTTTTGTTTGTTTGTCGAGACTTATCTCAGTTTGTTTTTCTTCTTAACTAATGACTAACGATGATCGATTGAATTTTGTTTTCAGATAATCTCAAAATGCGTGTTATCTATTTCCTAACATTTGTTTGTTTAATTATTTTGATGATTGAAGGTTTTCCTTCATCATCACCACCATCGACGCCACGTTCAGTTTTCAGTGGACATAATAAAATTCGTCCACGTTTTCGTCGTCGTGAACTTGTACAAGAAGAAGTTCGCAAGACAATGTTAAGTTACATGACAAGTTTAAAAGGCGAAATCACTGATGTTGTACTCGAAGAAATGATCGATTATTACAATAGTCAAACATCGAAATTATATCGTTTAGAAAAAGAATTAGTTTCATTGAAAAATTCTTCACAACCAATCTTACAAAATGGCACAGCATTGCTTGATTTTGTTCAACGTATGTCGAAACAACAACGTTCATTTGCTGCAAATATGTCTTCGATGGAATATAAAATTCGTAATTTAACAACTATTCTCACTGATCTTCTTACCGAATTACAAAAACCTGTTCAACATGTTCGACGACTTGTTGCCGAGAAAAAATCTCCCGATGAATACCAAATACCGACAGGTATAGAACTAATTTTCAAATCTAAGGTCAATTTTAATTATCATATCATCTTTCTTTCTTTGACAATAATGTATACATATGATGTAATAATAATAGATACCAGAAACTATGAGTTCGTTATCGCATTCCCTCAAGCATATCTTTGCATATATACGTTTTTTTGTTAATTAGAAAACAAAGACTAACGTTGTTTCTTTTCTCTTTATGTATATCCTATAGATTGTGATGATATACTTCGTCAACAAACAATATTTGTTACTCAAGGGATTTATCGAATCAAACCACGTCTATCCAAAGAAGCATTTGATGTTCTTTGTATTTTCGAGAATAATACAGGTTAGTAAGAATAATAATAATATCAAAATTTTGAATAAAACTGGCGATTTTCTAGCTTGGACAGTTATTCAACGACGTTTTAACGGAACAGTTGATTTCTATCGAGGATGGGATGATTATAAAAATGGTTTCGGAGATTTAAATACAGAATTTTGGTTAGGCAATGAGAAAATTCATCAATTAACTAATCAAGGACAATACAGTCTTCAAGTTGATTTAAAACCTTGGGATAGTCCTCTACGTTCAGCTGTCTATGGTAAATTTTCACTTGATAATGAAAATGAAAATTACAAATTACAAATATCCGATTATCAATCATTGATATCCTCAGCTGGCGATTCTCTATCATCACCATGGGATAATGCCAATGGTGCACCGTTTTCAACTTATGATCGTGATCATGATAATCTTTTCTATGATAATTGTGCATTAACATATCATGGTGCATGGTGGTTTACAAGTTGTTTTCAATCACATCTCAATGGCGCTTATATACGTTCACCATTAGCTCTACAAAATACGGCACGAAATGGTTTACATTGGAATACATTTGCATTATATCATTCAATGAAAGAAACAACTCTACGTATTCGACGACAAAGTTTCTAGACTCTCTCTCTCTCTCTCTAGCTTTTCCTTTTGCTTTTTTTGCTCTCTCTTGTCATTGTGTCTTATATTAACGATGAATTTATCATTTGACTTTTTAAGAAATAAATTTCAAAGTATCAGTCTTCTACTAAAGTATATTAGCGTCCTCTTTGAAAACGATTTCATTCGTTCTATGGAATAACCTATGAATCATCTGTATATGCGTGTGTGTGTGTGTGTTTTAAGAAGGGAAAAAAGTATTTGATAAAATAAAGATAATTTCTTTTTTCTTTTGTTTCGAAAAAAAGAAACATCAATAGTCAATGGCTCAAACAAAAAAGACTGTTAGCGAATTGATTCAAGACACTTTCTGTCCGACGATAGCTGTTTTGCATACGCAAGATGTAGACACGATTTGTGAGAAAAATAAATTAACATTTGTTCAATTATTACAACCATTTTGTCGTCTTCCAACCGAACGTAAATATTCGACAAATAAATAATTCATTGATTGCTCTTTTTTTTCGTTCATTTTCATAGTGAGTTATCGTGATCCATCGAATAATTCAATAACATTGAAGAATTTTCGTTTGGATATCAAAGATTTCAATTCTCTACCAACACCAAATACGGTTGCAAAAAAATTATTAGACGACGCAGTTGCATCTACGATTACCAGTGGTTTACCAATAAATGATACAGATATCGATAGTGAACAATATCAATTACGTATTCGAAGTAAAAAGAAGAAACAAACAAAACTTTAATTAATCGTTTCTGTTTGTTTGTAGGTACAACACCATGGTTTGATTCATGGCGTGATTGTTTTCTTCGTATGATTAATGGTGGTGATCATGAATTCGTGAAAAACTATGCAGCTTGTATATTTATTAGAATAGAATAGAAAGAAAAAAGAATATTGAAAGTTATTTTGTTTCTATGATATAGGTATTTTGGTTGCGTCAACCTATGAAATCGATCCAGTATTATGTTTTGATGGACTTCTCAAACAACAACAATCGCCAACTAAACCGGGAAAATTTCTTATGACGAATGTTTACAATTATTTTGTTCTTTTACACGATGTGAACGATGAAGCTGATTCGAAGTATGAGAATACGTCAAAAGAAACAACTAGATGTTTAGATAGATACTTAGAAGCTTGTTTTTAATAAATCTCTTTGTTTTCAGTATTTTAGAACGGAAGTAACTAGATAAATAAGCTTGTTCGTTTGTTTTTTTTGTTTCTTATTGGGAGGGATATGATTTTATTGTTAATTCAAAAAGGAAAACTCTAATTTTTTCATTGTTTTTTTTTCATTGAAGAGCGTCATCATGTTTTGAACAATTGAAAGCAAAATATGGAGATGCAAATTGTCATCTATTACGAATTAATTCCAAACGTCCTGAACAAATCAATGCTGACATGAACGAATTAATCAATATGCCTGATCCATGGCGACTCTATGTTAAACAAGCAACTCATTCACAAATGTCAATGAAATCCGACGAGTCAATATCACTTCTAGCTGATTCGATCAATCAAGATTTAAATCTAAGCAGTAAAACTTTTCATAATTCTTTGCAAATATTTTCCTGACATTTTCCCTCTTAGCTTCAATTTCTCATCCATTGAGTTCCTATAATACATCTATGAATGATTCAAATACAAACGATGATCAATCAAATACATCATCGACAATTGTTCACGGCGCTTATTTAACATTAGATGATCATAAGAATATTCGTAGTTTTATAACTGAATTTATAACCAAAGGTTTACTTCCATGGGTTGAAACAAATCTAAAAATGTTCAATGAACAAATTCCTTCACGTCGTGGCTTAGGAAAAATATTCTCGATGCCAAAGAAATTTTTCGGCGGAAGTACATCATCAGCAAAAAGTTCGTCAGCGAATTCAACGACAAAGTACGAATAGGAAAGATGAAAACGAGAAATAATTATTTTATTTTCAAGTTTAACAAATGATTCCAATGAAATTCATATGCTTCGTTGTGCAGGAGATTTAGCATTTCTTTTTCAAAATTATCAATTCGCCTATACGAATTATCATCAAGCTAAACGTGATCTTTCGAAAGAACAGGCACCTGCACCTTACGCCGGAGTTCTAGTAAATAAAATTAGTTTTCTTTTTTTTTTTGTTCGATATTAAAATCGATTTTCATTGCTTAGGAAATGTGTTGTCTATCGAATTTTATGCAAGAATCAGCAGCTAGCAAAGCGTATCCAGCTGAATACATGGAAGAAGCTATTGCAACTTATATTGTATCGAGCAGGTTATATTTTTGATTAAATCTATAGAATTCGTTTTCGAAAAGAACAAAAAAAATCAATTCATGAATTTAGATTGCCAATATTTGCAATCCGTTGTGCATTAATGTCAACAGAAATCTTGAAATCAAAGGATATGTACGATGAAGCTGGACAACAATTTCTTCGAGTTTCTCAAGGAGTAATGATATTTTTGAATTTTATCGATGAATAATCTCGACTATGACATTTGATTCATTCACAGGATTCAGATTTAGCTAATGCATTATTTCTTGAACAAGCATCACATTGTTATCTTCATCATCGGCCACCGTTTATACGAAAATATGCATTTTATATGGTCGTTGCTGGCAATCGATATTTAAAAGCTGGACAAGTTTGTTCTTATTTTGAATGAGAAAAAGCAAGAAACTTTGATTTCGATAATTTAGCGTTGGCATGCTCTACGTTGTTTTAATGATGTTTTAAATATTTATGGCAAACCGAATTGGTCGCTTGCACTCGTAAATTATAGTTTAATAAAATGAAAATGTTGATTTTCTGCTCGTAGGATCATTTAAATTTTCAATTGGCTATGCAAAGTTCATTTTTAAAACATTCAGCTGATGCATTACGAAGTTTTCATGCACTCTTTGCACCCAATAATCGTTTACAAAATGCTCAACAACAGATTAATTTCTTCAAAGAATATCTAACTGCTTTCAATGTAAGACAATTCTGATTGTTTCTTTTTATTATTCGGACAATTCTCTTTTTTTATCTCATTGTAGCAATTAATCAAATCTGAAACGATTCTTCCTGAATTACCCGTTCCATTAGTTGAAAATTCCACGATTAAAATCCTTCTTGCCGGTCAAAAACAACAATCACAAATGAACGGACAAATATCGAATTGTAATGATTTCGATTTCGATGAAACACGTGAAATTTGGTCGGATCTTGAACGAACAATTACAGCTCATGATCGACGGCCAAGTGGTACACGAACACAAATGACTTTGTATACAAATCGAACGCATAATCAACAGCATCCACTAACTGTTGCAAATGGTTAATTTATTTCAAAAAAAAAACAAACACTGACATTGATTTATTTTCTTTCTTTAGAAACTATTCGTGTTGAATTTTCACTTCGAAATATACTTCAAGTGCCATTATTATTAAGTGAAGTACAAATTCTTTGGAAATATTCATCATTGAGTTGGAAACGAAAAGCTAGTGTATCAGTTGAAAATGATGAAACTACGAAAGAATATACAAACGATACGCTAACTGAACAAACAGATCAACCAGTTCATTGTGATATCGTCAATGATTGTGTCATACTTCCAAATGATACTTCAAAAATAGAATTATCTTTACAACCTAATCGTCCCGGTTATTTAACGATTCTCGGTATAACCTATCGATTGAATATTCTCGTTCAAAATACTAACGAACCATCGAAATGGCCCGATGGTATTCGAGGAAAGACTCTATTTCATGTCAAAGGTACTCGATTGAATTCGAATCGTAAAGAACGATTGAATGTTATGTATGGAGTCGATAAACGATTAGAAATTCAAGTCGTACCTGAAGCACCTCTTCTTCAAGTAAAACAAACGATTTTCTTTATCAATAAATTAAATTTTTTGTTTTTTTTATCTTTTCGTAAGATCGAATTTTCTCCTTTGCCAGCGACGATGTTCTGCGGAGAGATTCAATCTTGTTTAGTGCATTTAATTAATACAAGTTCACAGCATACAATAAATCGTGTTCGTTTAGCAACAAGTCAACCGAATCTAATCGCAATTTCATCATTAGATGAAGAGAATCTTTTAAAATCAACGGATCAATCTGAAGCTATTTATAATCATTCAATAAATCATTCGCCATCTGTACTTAATTTAATAAATTCTCATCATCAATTGCAACCGAATTCAGTTCAAACTATACGTTTGTGGTTACGAGCACCGCATGTAGCTGGCGAAATGAATATGGATTTTATGTTTGTTTATGAATCTGAACAATTTCAACAACCATTAAGGTCAGTTGAATAGAATAAATTAAAATCTACAATTTATGTTTTTCATTTCTCAGACATCGAACAATAAAACATTCAGCATTGTTTATTATTACACATTCGATTGATTTTCAAACTCAAGTACAACCAACTGGCCTAGGAGATATTATTCTACCTATTCGAATCGATAATCAAATGCCGGTAAGCACGATTATTGATAATTTTGTTTCTCTTTTTATACTTGTAATTCTAGACACAAAATACATTGAGTATCAATATTCAACAATTGTCATGTATTAGCAAACAATGGACTATTGAAAATCTTTCTCCAATCTCACAAAGTAGAATTTTCCGTGATTGATATTTCAGATTCTAATTCTTTTTTTTAAAGATTCAATTCATTATGGAGAAAATTTATCTTTACTATTCAAATGTCGACAACGACCTCAACACGATGAACACATACAAATGAAACATATTTATTTAGAAAATCCATCCACTAATCAAGAAAAATATGTAGAAAAAAAAACAATTATCTATTCGACATTTTCATTTTGTTTTGTTTTCAGATTGATCTTAGTCAAAATCCTCTCGGTGAATTTTTTCGTCATTTTATATCCAATATCGATTCAAGTCATTCGACACATCGTCATAAACCTTCCACTGTACCTCCAATTTCCTTACTTCTCCTTTGGAAAATAGCTGTATCAAATCAATCAGGTCAAATCGAAGATCGTTATGGTTTACACTTACTTTCTCCGCCGATCGATTTTCTAACAACACAAATCGATATTAACCAACAAATTCAATATGATTTAATCTATCCATCTACAATCGAACATCAATTTACTAAATCTTTATATTTACCAATTGAATTAAAATTATTTAATCAAACAAATGAAGATGTTCAATTGCAATTACAATTACTTCGGTAGAATTCTAAATTTCTTCATTCGATTTGAATTTTCTTCTCGTTTTGTCTTCTAGATCGACATTAGATTCTGATCCATTTCTTTCGTCATGTTGTCTATGGTCTGGTATGACCGAGCAATATTTGAATCTATCTGCGCACGAACAATTAACTCTAACTTTGCAAGCATGTTTTTTCAAACCGGGATTTTACACATTAGGTAATATAACATTAGCACTTATCGATAAACTCAATTCATCATTAATACCAATTAAATCGAATAAACAAAATTATTTTATTGATATTCGTACAGCTACAACAAATTAATCAATTATTTATTAACGAAACTTTGACAAAAAAAACACCATGACAATAATCTTTCTTTTGTTTATTTCATATATGTGTAATGTACTTTTTTTATTCTATTATTTCGAGAGAGAGAGAGAGAGGAAAAAAAAACAATGTAGCGGATTTATTTTGACCGTAATTGTATGGCTTCTTCGAATTTTTATTGTCGAACGAGAGATGTTTGTATTGCTGAACTTAACCATTCGATACCTTCGATGATTCCATCACCTTTCAATGCATTAGTCGAACAAATATGCCAAGATTTATTTGTAATCGTATCTAAACCTAACGCAGTTGACACTCCAATATCAGATAGAGCTCCACGAACGTCCATTTTATTTGCAAAGAAAAGTATGGGAATATTTCGTGAAATAAGATCTCGATGAGATAGTAATTGTTGAAGTTCTTCACGTGCAATAACCAAACGTGTTTGATCCGAACTATCAATAACAAAAATAAGACCATTCGTCGTTGAATAATGATTCGACCATAATGTTCGATAACGACTTTGTCCGCTCATATCAAATGCACTAAACGATAGTCCTTTACATGAGAAATGTTCGAGATTAAAACCAACAGTTGGAACAATATCAATTGGTTCTGTATCACGTGGTTGAAGACAATTTAATATCGTCGATTTACCACTATTATCAAGGCCAATAACTAAAATATTAACTTGCCGTCGTCCGATGCCAAGCCATTCAAAAAACGAATCTAAAACACCCATCTGAAATGAATGAATGAATGAATGAATGAGTGAAAACTAACACAACCATCAACTATAGACATAGCGAATAGATGTCAGTAATTATATTTGAGAAAAAAATAAAAACCAGTCGAAGAGAGGACAGACGAAGTAAAAAGTGGTGGTAAATCGAGGACGAAGATATGGATAATAACTCGATGGCATGCATACGAAAAACGCGTTTTTCGATTCATTCATATTAAAATCGAATTTTAGATTTAATTTCTTTGAATTTTCGTGGTTTGTTTCTCTCATTTTATTGCCATATAATCAATGGCAACAACACATACAGAAGAATGTGACACGAGTACGATAACAACAACTGAACAACCGATTCGGCCACATTCGCCAACATTAGTCCTCGAATTACATCGACCAACTGAAACGGGTCCGCGCGTTCGTTGGACCGAAGGAACCATTGATAACGAATATTTAAATAAGAAAAAATCGAAATGCTGTTGTATTTATACGAAACCACATGATCCACATGCGAATGATGACGATAATAATCCTAATAAGCCAACTGTAAATGATGAATATGAAAATTGTCAACATTGTCGATATCATACTGAATCAGATTATGCGGCTAAGCCCGAAGAACGTCAAGTCAAAGTTAAAATTCTCGTCAATCAATCGAAATCTTCCTGAAAATCAGAACATAGCTATTAACTGCGCTCTTCTCTTCTCTTTCTTTTTTTCGTCTCTTAATAAATCTCAAATAAATTTTTTCGTTCGTTCGTTCTTTCTTTCTAGATTATCTCTAACAAGAAAACCAACAAAGAAATTCTATCATCATGGGTCGTGTTCGTACGAAAACCGTTAAAAAGGCATCACGTCAAATCATCGAAAAGTACTACACAAAATTGACCGTTGATTTTCACACGAACAAACGTGTCGTCGAAGAAATCGCCGTCATTCCAACCAAACGTCTTCGAAATCAAATCGCTGGTTTCATTACACATTTAATGAAACGTATTCAAGCGGGACCTGTTCGTGGTATTTCAATTAAACTTCAAGAAGAAGAACGTGAACGACGTGACAACTACGTACCCGAAGTATCTGCACTCGAACCACAAACAATCATTGCTATCGATCAAGATACCAAGGATATGTTGAACGCATTCGATTTCAAAACATTACCCAATGTTGATGTTCAAACAGCTGATGATCAACGTAATCAACAACAAGGTGGAAATCAACGAGGTAGACAAGGTGGTTATACACGTCGAGCTAATGCTCAATAGACGACAACAACACACATAAATATATAGACACATACATACACGTTTATGCTGCCGCAAACAAAAGAATTTCTTTTTCAATCCTGTTAAAAAACGAAATATAAACATTAAATTTCGAGATGTTTTTGTTTTGTTGAATCATCTTTATGAATAAAACATAGGATTGAAATTTATAAAAAAAACATACACGAAAAAACAAAAGATTTTCCTCTTTTTATTATTTAGATTTGATAAAAATAGAAAAGAACACTCATACTAAAATCATCTAAAGCAGTGTCTCGTTTTTTCTTTGTTTCTACTCATGTTTTTATGGCTTCCTATCGAAAATTAAAAGTACACGAAGTGGGAACCGATACATACATTGATTATGAATACAATGTAAGTTTTTTATTTACATTGAAAATTTTCGATTTGATTTTCTAATTCTCCTTCTAGTTTCAACGTGTACCATGTGCATGCGCATTTCATCCTCGTAAATAAAAATAAAATCAACAGAAATATTTACTTTCTTTTATTTGTTCAGGCTATGATCTGTGCGCAATTAGTTATGATAACGGACATATTCGATTGTATTCAACATACAATGATAAATTAGAATTAGTAAAAGGTTTGACAAATAATAATAAAAAAAGAACAATTTGATTTCAATCGTTGTTGTTTGACAGAATTTACTTGTCATTCTCAATGTATATTTGCAATAGCTTGGATAAATGATGATCTTTTATGTGTAACATCAGGTGATCAAACAACAATTATCTATGATATTGAAACAGGAAATGAAATTGATATTCTACGTGGACATACGATGAGTGTACGGAGTGTTTGTAAATTATATTCGAGTAGTTGTAAGTCGAAAATTTATTTCATCGATCGAAGTTGAAAGTCAATGTTTGTTTGATGTAGATGTTCTTGCAACAGGTGGAAGAGATTCGATTATTAATATCTACGATCGACGATATACAAAAAAACGTAAATAATATCGACTTCAATTTTTGTAAGTTTTTTTTTGGTCAAATAGAAGGAGCTTTATGTCCGATTAGCTCAATCGCCTGTGCACATATCAGTTCAGCAACATTACAAAAATCAGCTCGAGTAAAATATCTTTTAACTTTTATCAAAATTAAAATCATTTTTTTATTTTTCAAGAAAGATACACGTAGTGTAACAGCACTTGAATTTCAAGATGAACATAATTTGTACTCATGTGCTTGCGCTGATAGGTATAAAAACAAGACGAATATTGATTCGATTTCATATTATTCTCTTTTTTGTTTATCTCTATTAAAGTGCAATTAAAGTTTGGGATCTACGTTATACATATTCACGTTTAAATACGAATCATCTTCCGAAACCAAAACGAATGTTTTATGTTCCACAAGATGATATGAAATCAATCAATCGTCTTGCTGGCTTTTCCGATATGAAAATGGATTCGAATCGTTTGACATTATTTTCTAATTGTACAAATAGTAAAATCTATCAATATGATCTTCGAGAAACGACGACAAGCAATTCAACAATGAATCTATCCTATCAAAGTCATCGTGTCGGATCGTTTAATGTTAAAATAGCTGTTAGTCCTTATGATCAATTATTATTAACAGGATCGAGTGATTTCAATTCGTACATATATCGAGTAATGTTTTATGTCAATATTGAAAAGAAAACATAGAAATTATTATTTAGATTAATCAGCCAGATCTCGAGCCAATCAAACTCGAACATAATTTCGAAGAAGTAACAGCCGTTGCTTACCATCCAACGAATCCATTTTCCGTAAATAAAATAGAACAAAAAAGAAAGCAAACTCATTTTTTTGTACTCGATTCTGTTGATTTAGTTTCTAACTTGTTCCGATGATTTTCAAGTTCGTCTTTGGTCGTTATCGATCGATAATGAACTTGTTCAAACATCGGTTGACTCTCCTGGAACCAATCTTATTCATCAACTTCGAAATCGTCAGTACGGTTTCAACAATCGTCGACAGATTCTCTCGTCAGTGTTTCATACGAAATCATCACGAAAAATCTCATTGAAAAATTCGACAATTTTACCCAATCGAAAACGAACAGTTTCAGAAAACGATGAAAATCGTCGTGATCAAACGACGAATCATCAGTCATCGAAACGTTTATGTCGTTCATCAGAATGGATCTTTGGTGATTCACAATTGACACTTTTAAAGTCCATTTCAACTATCGACAATCGACCGTCGATTTTAAATGAACAACAAACTAATTTTTTATTATCCAAATCCGATGAATATCTTGCGAATTCAACACATCGACGCTATTCACCGGACAAACAACAACAACAAACAATCGATACATTATCTACTCTCGTTCTTTCGCAGTAAAATCATTTCTTTATTTTATTATTATTATTTTTTCTTGTCGTTATTCAATGTAAATAAGTCAGATCTTCTCTCTCACTCTCGTACCAAACAAACATCTATACATAGGATTATTTTGTTTGTTTGTTTGAACATAATCAAATAATTGATATACTTCTAGATAATCATGTATATTCCATCGAAACTTGACGATCTTAATACAATCAACGATAGTCCATTCCGTCTTGGCTCAAGTAATGTTGATTGGTGTGAACCGAATTATGTCGTCAACAGATACGTAGCCGAATTTTGGAATACTGTACGTAATTGATTCTGAAATGTATTTTTATTCGGGCTCGAATCGATTTTTTTGTTCTAAATAAATAATGAACATTAGAATAAATATCTTTATTCAATAACTTCATCTAATCATATTGATTGTTCTTACAGGCTAACATTGATAATCTATGAATTCAAGGTAACATTCGAAATAAAAATCTCATGCATTGGGAATGCTATAACTATTTTATATAGATGAATGCATGATCATATTACTAATTTTTGCTTGCTTTAGCTCGTAGAGATCCGAGTTGACATCTTGTTTTTCTTGTTCGTTGACAAAAATGAATCGAAATTCTTGTGATATTTTTAAGGTATCGAACATCTTTTTCTTCTTGGTATCGCCATTAATGATCTCGCTTTTTGGTGCCTATTCGAAACGTCTTGCAAATGGCGTGAGATTTCTTTGGGTTCTATTGATTATTATTGGATTGGGTTCGGTTTATTTTCATGCAACATTAAGTTTTGTATGTACTCAATCATCTATCGAACATTGACGAGTTCAATTTGTTTTTCGTTTTTCTCAGGCAGGACAATTACTTGATGAAATTTCAATTCTTTGGGTATTAATGGCTGGTTACTGTATATTCTTGCCAGCTGTTTATTTTCCTCAATCATATCGAGCTCAACGGTAAATGAATGCTTTTGTTTTAGTTGTTGTGTTCGTTTTTGAATAGTTCGAGAATAAATAAATAAATCTCTTTGCAGTTTAATGTATAGTTGGGGTTTTATCAAAAATCAAAAACAGTAAGATATGTATAATCTAGAGAAATGAAATTGATACTAAAAATAAAACTATGCATGGAGCAGAGATGATTTTTTTAGTCTGAGAATTTTAAAATGAATTGATTTCGATTTGTTTTAGTCAACGATTTGTCTACAGTTGTGTTGTGATAACAATTCTGATTACATTACTGTCTGTGGTCTATCCATATGCCAATGCATTTGCATTGATGGTTCTTGGTTTGCCAGCAATTGGTTTCTTAGCTAGTCAACTATCACGGTAGAAATATCATCAAAAACTATCTTTATCTATTTCTCTTTGATCAGATGTGATAATCGTCGTATAAAAAGTCTTGGAATTCATTGTATTGGCATGTGGTCAGTTGCTGTAACTATTTGGATATGCGATCGAATGTTCTGTTCGTTTTGGTTGTCGATATCATTTCCTTATCTTCATGCATTTTGGCATGTTTTAATCTTATTCAGTAGCAACGAAGCAATTGTTGTTAGCGCATATCTTTTAGTTAAACAACAGTATCCACAAGCGAATCTTGTTTTACATGTTTGGCCAAATGAAAATTGGGGTTCATTCGGTTTACCCTATTTGAAGTTTCATGATGAAACGAATTATTTACTTGCACCAATGGATGATCTCGCCACGAAATCAACAGTCTAAAAGAACAAGTGAAAGTTTTAATTTTTAGTTTTGTCTCTCTGCTGTGATACGACAAACAAATTATCATTTTCTTGTACTAACAGTGTCTCTATTTTTGTTCTCTCTCTCACTCTCTCAATATCTTCGGTTTTGGTACTTCTACGATATCTGCTCACATTTACGTCCACTAACCACTTTCTCTATATCGTGATCTTCGAAATATTTTTGTTTGATGTCTTTTTCTATATTCAATCACTTCGTCCAATAGTGAAATTTGCGAATTTGTATTATTTATACAGTAGAATATTTAGTAAAAAATAAATGTTAGAAAAAAAACACTATATCACAGTTTGTTTTTTGATTTTAAATAATACATTTTGAACCCATACATCCGACATTCGTATTTGAAACAGGTCTAGTGCCTATTGTCAACGGATTATTATTATTATTTTTCTTATAATGCAATTCTTTGTCCTTCGTATGTTGAACCAACGTTCGAGTGAAATTCATAAAACAATTTTCAATATTTTCACGTGTTTTCGAACTTGTTTCGATGTAGGATAATTTTCTTTCGTCGGCAAATGTTTTAATCGAATCGTATTTAATCATACGTTTCGATTGTAAATCAGCTTTTGTTCCAACGAGATAGACGGGCGTATTATCAGGACAATATCGAACGACTTCTTCAAGCCAATTTCCAACATTACGAAAACTTTCAGGATCAGTTATATCGAAACAGATCATGACACCATGTGCACCACGATAGAATGAAGAAACAACACATTTGAATCGATCTTGACCAGCTGTATCCCAAACTTGTAGTTTACAACGTTTTGCATCGACATCCATTGTACGAATTTGAAAATCTGGAATAAAAAATGATTAATGTATTTTTGATTTCGAAACAGAAATATTCAACATACCAACACCAATTGTTGCTACATAATCAGTTGAAAAATAGTCTTGTGAAAATCGTTGTAAAAGTGCTGTTTTTCTATAGAAAATCAAAAATTTAAACCAATGACTTCATTAATATCAATCTTACCCAACTCCACTATCGCCAATGATCAAGATCTTATAGAGAAAATCAAATTCAACATCAGTTGTATAATTGTATGACATCTTTAGCAAAAAATTTGAATATACATATGTTTTTTCATTATTATTTCGGTTTTATACATTGGATCAAAGCCACGTTGCGTAAGTTGCCAACGTGGATGCTTCCTGAAATGAGTGACTCATTCAGTTGAGTCACTTGATCATTCGAACAAGTCATATGTTTCAACACGAGATAGACAAGATTAGTTTTATTATCGGTTGTTTTTTCTTCTTTATTATAATGACTAGTCTGAAGCACGAATGCAGTAGTATATGAAAAATTCTCTTGTGAAAACAAAAACAATGCTAAAGTGACTACAGGGAATAGAAAATACGAGTTTGTTTATGTTGTTTGATTTGCGTTTTTTGTTGTTGTTTAGAGTACTAAACATTTGTCAGCAAGGAAGTAGAGATGATACCATTGAATGCCATGATAGACAAGACCTGATACCATGGAAACGGAGTGAAATAAGTTGAATTTATTGTTAATGAGACGATATTTTGGATCATCATGATTCAATCGTTCGATATCATCAGTTGTCTACGAAAAAAAAAACGAACAGTTTTTTTTAATATTTGACTGAAAATATTACTTTTGCAGCTTGTAAGAATTCGATATTGTTACGATCGAACATGAGATTTGTCACAAATGGATTAAGTACAAGACTGTTTAATTCAGCTGCAACAAGTGCAACAATTAAAACAGTGCCCTATTGAAAACAAGAGTTCATTTTTTTTTGTGAAAAGTTTTTCGTATAAAATACGAACGAGATTTTTAGCTTCTTTTGACCATGTCGTAACTGGATGTCGGAGTAAGAATGAACCTAAACTGAGACCAGCACAAACAGACGAAGCAGAAAAGTAAACTGATGATAAATGAGATTGAACAGTGGCAAATTCTTGACGTGTTAACATGCGTTGAACAGCACGACCATGAACAGCAGTTATCCAAAGACTAATACCAAAACCACCTGAATAAAATCAATTATATATATTCGAATTATTCAATAGAAAAATGATTTACCAGCTACACCAAGAAGATGTAAAAATGAAACGTTTGGTGATGATGGAATAGGTTTTGCTTGAGCGAAAGCATAGCCAACATATCCAACAGCTCCGACTGAGGCAAGAACTGATGGTGCTAAATACCTAAAAGTAAATAATCGAAGAACTAACTTGATCATTTTTTTTGGTTTTAATACCAAGCTTGTGGCCATGTCTTTTTGTAAAGATCATGAATTGTATCTTCGACTTTACTAATTTGAGCGCCCATCCTGATTTGTTAAAAAGAAAAAAAATACTTGTTGTACAAAACTCGACGAGAAAATCTGGTCAAATGAAAAGTCACTTTCTGTTTTTCCTCCTCTCCCTATCTACCCATTCACAAACGAACGAACGTAAACGAGAATTTCCGCTATTGGATACAACAAATCAGTAAAACGCCGAATAGAGTAAGCGCCACGTTCGTCGTTAAACAATCGACGAATGAATAGAATACTAGTCTGTCACTACACGTATATATTTACAATCATCGTCACTAAAAATATATAAAAAGCTGCCAACACGAATCACGTGCACGTTATTTTAGATTATCGAAAATGACTTCTTCATCACAACTAAAAGTTGCTTTTCTCGGTCTCGGTAGTATGGGAAATGGAATTGCGCAGAATATTCTTAAGAAAGGATTTCCACTTGTTGTTTGGAGTCGAACAGCATCGAAAGCTGATGTACGCAGTTTAACATGAACAGTGATCATTATAAATTCATTTTTTTCTCATATTAGAGTTTAGTCAAAGCTGGAGCAACCGTTGCAGGAACTGCTCGTGAAGCTGTTGCTAGTGCTGATGTTATTGTAAGCTGTTTATTTGACGATAAATCATGTCATGATACTGCTCAAGGTTGTGCTCTCGCAAAAATATGTAGAAATAAATCTAAAAGCAAATATTTCAGGCGAAAATGGTTATTTAGCTGGAATACAAAAAGACGCAGTACATGTAAATGTGACAACTATAACACCTGATGCAGCTGATCAATTGGAAAAACTGCATGAACAACATGGAGCTCATTATGTTTCAGGAACTGTGTGTATTTTATTCGGTTTTCGAGAGGGAGAATATGACATCTGAGATTGTAATAGGTTCTTGGCCGACCAGATGTTGCAGCTGCTGGTAAATTGCGTTGTTTTCTTGGTGGTAATGCTGAAGCAATCGAACGTGTTCGACCTGTAGTCGAATCTTATACTCTAGCACCATTGATTCTCGTTGGTGATAAACCATCGAAAGCAAATGTAGTTAAACTAACAGCTAATATGATTCTTGCTGCTAATCTTTCACTTTTTGGTCAAATCTATGCTTTGAATGAACGATGGAATATTGATCACGATGTAACTCGTCAAGTTATTGGCATTTTCAGTTCACATCCCGGTTTATTAGCCTATGAAACACGTATCCGAGAACGAGATTATCAACGAGCACCAGGAGAAGGTTTTAGTGTCGAAGGTGGATTGAAAGATATCAATGCTATGATTCATGCTGGTGAACAAGTCGGTGTGCCATTACCATTTTGTAATGCAATGAAAGAACAATGTATTTCAGCGTTGGGAAATGGTCTGAATGATTTAGATTGGTCAGCTTTAGCTGATATTGCAAGAGTTCATGCTGGACTTCCTTTGCCCTCACAAAAGAAAGAATGACATCAAATAGCTTTCCAATGATTTTCTTCTATGAATTCTACTCTTCCGTCGAAGTGTTCGAATAAAAAGTGCTTATTGTAGATGAATAATAGGGAATTTTATAAATATGAACCCTGGAATAGCAGACTTTTACAACCAAGGTAAAAGTTTTAAAGATACAACTACTTTCTTTTTGTTTATTACGTCAAAGAATGTCAGATCTTCTCGAGCCCCATCATTTGATGAAACAAAAAAACGTGCATTAAATTTCTCGTTCTTTTGTTTTTTGTTTTTTTTCTTATCACTGATATTTGGCCTTTTTCTTTATATTGAATCAAAAAAGAAAAACGAAGCACTAATTCACTTTGTTCTTTTTCGAGGTACTTGTTTGCATTGATATGTCACCGGTTTATTTATCACGAGACCGACAAATTGAGCTAGCTGATATTGCTCAACGAATTGCCGCGTCTGGCAAAGGTATTCTAGCTGCCGATGAAGATGCCAACATCATGGATTCGCGTCTTTTGCCAATGAATATAAAAAATACTGAAGAAATTCGTCGTTCTTATCGTCAATTGATTTTTCGAACACAAGAGTGTACGCAATATATCAGTGCAATTATTCTTTGTCACGAAACATTCTTTCATAAGACCGATGATGATGATACATCATTTCCTCGTTTATTAACTCAAGCAGGAATTCTACCAGGCATAACTGTTGATCGAGGATTAATTTCTTTGACCGGTACCGATGATGAATTAGTCACTCAAGGTTTGTATTTGCATAGATAAAGGCAAAAATATTGAATGAAGATTTACGTTGTTCTCTTTTCGTTTTCAATCAGGTTTAGATGGCCTTGAAGAACGTTGTCGAGAATATAAAAAACTCGGTGCACAATTTGCTAAATGGCGTGCAGTCATAAAAATTGCACCCAACTGCCCGTCAACATTAGCAATCAACGAAAATGCAACACGACTCGCACGATATGCCTCGATTTGCCAACAAGTTCGTTGCCATTGAAAGATTTCATTTTTTCAATATGCTTTTTTTCTTTTCTTTTCTTAGCATGGTCTCGTGCCCATTGTTGAACCCGAAGTCACACTCGATGGTGATCATGATCTTGAACAATGTCAACGTGTGACAGAAAATGTTCTTGCAACAGTTTATAAGGCTTTGCATGATAATCATGTTTATCTCGAGGGAACAATTCTTAAGCCAAGTTTTGTCTCACCAGGCAAAGATTGTTCGAAAACGTATACAATCGAACAAATTGCTGAAGCTACACTGATTACACTTCGTCGAACAGTACCAGCAGCTGTGCCAGGTGTGATGTTCTTGTCCGGTGGACATAATGAAGAGAATTCAACACTCTATCTGAATGAAATCAATCGAGTGCCATTGACTAAACCGTGGCCATTGTCGTTTAGTTATGGCCGTGCTTTGCAAACATCAGTTTTAAGAGCTTGGAAAGGAAGTAAAAGCAACAGTGAAGAAGCTCGAAAAGAATATATTCGTTTAGCTAAAGTAAAACAACAACAAAAAAAACCTTTATTTAAAAATTCTCGAAATCAAACATTTTCTTGTAGCAAAACAGTTTGGCTTCATTGGGAAAATATCAAGCAGCTAATTAATTTCTGATTTTATTTTATTTGAAAAATTTTATTAAATTGATTATCAAAGATGATTTTCTCGTTTTGATTGATTTCTTCTAGAGTATCAGCTTTCAGAAACATTTCGATTCAATGAAATATATTCTTGTTACCGGTGGTGTTATAAGTGGTATTGGAAAAGGTATTATTTCGTCAAGTATTGGCACAATACTTCGTTCGAATGGCTTCCGTGTTACATCGATAAAAGTAATTCATTCAGAAAAATCCTATGATGAAAATGAATGATGCGATTTAGATTGATCCATATATTAATATTGATGCAGGAACATTTTCACCCTATGAGCATGGAGAAGTTTTTGTTCTTGATGATGGAGGGTCAGTTTGATGAATTGAAATAGAAAGAAAAAAACAAGAGAGCTGTTTTTTGCTATATAGAGAAGTTGATCTTGATTTAGGAAATTACGAACGATTTCTTGACGTAACTTTACATCGTGATAATAATATAACAACAGGAAAAATCTATCAATATGTGATTGACAAAGAAAGACGAGGCGATTATCTTGGTAAAACTGTTCAAGGTAGACAAACTATTAAATAAGACATTTTTAAATTAATATTTTGTTTCTATTAGTCGTACCACATATAACTGATGCGATTCAAGAGTGGGTCGAACGTGTCGCTCGAATCTCAGTAGATAACGATTCAGCTGAACCGGATATCTGCATTGTCGAAGTAGGACAATCGAATAAAGCCAATAAGAATACTCAATTTGATTCATTCGATAGCTTGGAGGAACTATCGGTGATATCGAAAGCATGTCTTTTGTTGAAGCTTTTCGACAATTTCAATTTCGTGTTAAACGAGAAAATTTCTGTGTTGTTCACGTCAGTCTTGTTCCTGAAGTGTGTAGTTCTTATTTTATTTGTCATTATACACATATTTCGTTCGTCTCTAGCCGAATTCAACTCATGAACATAAAACAAAACCAACACAGCACAGTGTTAAAGAACTTCGTGGTTACGGTTTAAGTCCTGATTTAGTTAATAAAATTTATCTAGTTTTTTGTTAGAAAAGTGAATGTTTTTCTTGTTTAGATTATATGTCGATCAACAACAGCTATGTCGTCATCATCAAAAGAAAAGGTTGCGATGTTCTGCCAAGTGAATATTGAACATGTGAATATCTTTGTTATTTTTATTCGTGTCTAAGTTTTAATATTTCTTTTCTTGATCAAGGTTATTTGCATGCCTGATGTGAAAACACTCTATCGTGTTCCATTGATACTCGAAGAAAATGGCGTCTTTAATTTTCTATTGACACGTCTTAGTTTAGCTCTAAAACAGAATTATGATCAATCGTTTATGACTCGTTGGAAAGATTTAATTGAAAGGTAAGATTTACACAAAAACAAAACAACGTTCACTTAGTCGTTGAAGACGATGAATTTGACACAACAACTAAATCTAAATCACTAATAATACCTGCTGCACCAATGCCAAGACCTAATCCCAAAGCCATGCCAACTATAATCATAAGAGCTGATAAACCAGCAATAATTTTCAATGTTTTTCCACCTGGTGCACTTGCTTTTGCAGGATAATAGGATGATGTTTGTCCATAGCCATATAAATTTTCAGTTGAATAGCCTGTTCGTGGATACATAATGTGCCTATGCGTGAATATGAAATTATTTTGAGTGAATATACAAGGCAAAGACCTTGTTATTACGGACGCTCTCATGCATATCGATTGCCTGTTGACTAGCCTTGGATAGACTATTTATGATTCAAAAGTTGCGTTATATTTTATTTCAGAAGTGAAAGACAACTTGATGAAGTGATTATTGCTCTTGTTGGAAAATATACGGCATTAGAAGATGCATATGCTTCGGTTTTAAAAGCACTCAATCATGCCGCACTTTTCTGTAAACGAAAATTAGTTATTCGAGTACGAATTTTGTTTTTTTGTTCTTTTCGAAACTTGCATTTTTACAAATGAATTCGATCTAGTTTGTTCATGCAACAGATTTAGAAGCGAATACAAAAAAAGATGATCCAGTGAAATATCATGAAGCATGGCAACAACTCTGTAGTGCACAGTGAATGAGTAGAACTCGAAGGAATTCTTCATGAAAATCCAAATGTATTTTCTGTTCTTTCGTTTCAGTGGCGTGCTCGTACCCGGTGGTTTCGGTTCGCGTGGTATTGAAGGTAAAATATCCGCAATTGAATGGGCACGAACAAAGAGCAAACCATTTCTGGGCATTTGTTTGGGTTTACAATGTGCAGTCATTGAATTTGCACGACATGTTCTATTATATAAAGATGCCACTTCAGCTGAATTCGATCGAACACAACATCAAGTCGTTATTGAAATGCCTGAACATAATACGGGCACGATGGGAGGTACAATGAGATTAGGACGACGAACGACTCATTTCAATACCGAAGAGAGTATTATCCGTATGTTGAAATAATGAATTTCAATTTGATGTAAATAATTAAACTATTTTTTGTTTTTTTTTGTATTCATAGGCAAACTTTACGGAAATCTACCGTCGATTGATGAACGTCATCGACATCGATATGAAGTTAATCCTCAATATATCGATGAATTTGAACAAGCTGGAATGAAATTCGTTGGACGAAGTGATGACAATCAACGTATGGAAATTCTCGAGCTTGATAATCATCCATATTTTGTTGCTGTTCAATATCATCCTGAGTACATTTCACGTCCATTGAAACCTTCGGCTCCTTATTTAGGATTGATTTGGGTAAATAAACTAATCTCATCTTGTCGATGTATACTATCTATTTGTTTTCTCTTTCTTTCAAAAGGCTGCATGTGGTGAATTGAATAATGTTTTAAAACATGTATCGAATACTGACGAAGAAAAAACACTACCCGTAACAACTGGTAATCCAAGAAAATCATCGGAACCATTTTCTCATGTTAATCTTTTTCGTCATGCTTGATTCAAAATTTCAATTGAATCGACAAATATCTCAGGATAATCTGTCTGAACTCATTTTTATTTTCACTTGATCTTGTTCTGGCTTATTGAACGGACATATTTTTTTTGGGGGAGATGATTATTTTTATGTCTTGGTTATCTTCTACATACATCGAATAAAACAAAATCTAATCTAATCTAATCTATCTATCTTAAAAGCAAGAAGAATCTGGTTGGTTTTTTCAATCGAACGAATCGTTGATAGCCGAAGAAAGAAAAAAGACGCAACGAATGAGTCATTTTTTCTATTCTACAAAAAAATGCTTAGTATACATTACCGAGCATTTGTCTTGTGCGGTCAATCGGTGCAGAAGCTTTCTCGTTTAACATTAACTTATTTTCATCGAACAATGTCGTCAGCAGATAATAAAACTGCAACAAAATATGATTTCGATTATTTCGTTATTGGAGGTGGTTCAGGTGGCGTTCGATCCAGTCGAATAGCTGCTCAACATGGTGCTAAAGTTGCCTTGGCTGAATCGAATAAATTAGGTGGTACTTGTGTGAATGTCGGTTGTGTACCGAAGAAATTATTTTGTTATGCATCACAATTTCGAGAACAATTTCACGATGCACAAGCTTATGGTTGGCCGAAAGTTGATTTCAAATTAGAAGATCATCAATGGACGAAATTTATTGAAAGTAAAAATGCTGAAATCAAACGATTAAATGACGCCTATGAAAAAACTCAAAAAGATAATAACGTACAAATTATCAAAGGTTTTGCATCGTTCAAAGATCAACATACAATCGTTGTCGATGAGAAAGAATATACAGCTAAGTATGTTCTGATTGCTGTTGGAGGTGAACCTGTCATACCGAATATTGAAGGTCGTGAGCATATAATTACGTCGGATGATGCATTTTTCCTTGAAAAACTACCGAAAAAAATCGTCATTGTTGGTAAGATTTGCTTTTTTTTTGAAATTGTTGCGAATAGAATTCGAGAATCTTTGATTTCTTAGGTGGTGGATATATAGCTACTGAATTTGCTTGTATTTTCAATGGACTTGGTTGTGATGTGACATTAGTTCTACGTGGTAAAACGATTCTCACAGCATTCGATGAAGGTATTTCTCTTTGTTTTTGTTGCTAAAGATTAGAAAATTTGATAATAATCAAACGTTTTCTTCTCAGATGTCCGAGCCAAATTAACCGATGAATTGACGAAAAGTGGCATTCATATTAAATATGAAACTGAAATTGAAAAAGTCGAAAAAGTAGCCGATGAATCATTTCGTATTAAATTCAAAAATCATTCAACAACAACCGATACGAATCTTGTTATGTTTGCTATTGGTCGACGATCACGAATTCGAAACTTAGGTCTCGATAAAGTCGGCGTGAAAACCAATGAGAAAGATATTATTCAAGTTGATGATTATTCTCAAACAAATATTCCAAATATCTATGCTGTCGGTGATTGTACGGATCGTAAAGCTTTAACGCCTGTTGCTATTCAGGAAGGTCACTATCTTGCTAATATGTTATTTAACAATGAACAACCACGAAAAGTCGATTATGATACCGTAGGTACGACCGTTTTCACTGAGCCAGCTATTGGAGCATGTGGTTTAACTGAACAAGAAGCAAGAAAAAAATATGGTGCGGATGGTTACGATGTTTATGAATCAACATTTAGGCCAATGTTCTATCAACTAGCTAAACGTGATCGAAAATCATATTTTAAATTAATTGTTGAAAAAACTGACAAACAACGTGTTGTTGGAATACATTTATTGGACCATGCTGCGCCTGAAATCATTCAAATGTGTTCAGTTGCTATGCGTGCTGGTGCAACGAAAGAACTATTCGATCATTCGATTGGTATACATCCAACAAGTGCCGAAGAAATTGTTCAAATTCGTAAAAAACGTGAAAAGAAAAATGAATAAAACTAAAGATCATTTTTAATTTTTCTTTTTGCTCTCCTTTTTAAATAAAAATCAATACACAAAATCATTAATATTCTTAACTAGTTCTTTTTTTTGTCCCGTTCGTCGTCAAAAGACAATATTTTGTTTGATTATCAAGCACGTATTTCATTGATTTATTCTCTTTTTCTTTTCTTTTTTTTTCTTTTGTCTTTTCCCGTCCCAAACCATCCAACAATTATATTCAGATCGTGACAAACAACAACAATATCTACGATAACTTGCAATAGCTAACTATTCGCGTGTCACCTAATGCATATACATGAAAAAAAGAAGAAGAAAGAAAGACACGCAGGAAAAAAAGACGATGCAAAGTGACATCGAACTTTGCATGTCTGCATACATATTCGATGCTCGTATGGGCCTACAGCCATCCGTCAACAATTTGTTTTTCGTGCATGAAAATATTTATTTTCATTCAATTCACGAGCAAAACTCGGTATCTTGTTTATAATCAACATCAATGGTCACATCATTCAAAGATTATGTTCAATAAGCAATAAAAGAAAAGATAAGACAACTTGTCATATATCGATTCCCATTGGGTATTGAACGTGACCAGCTTGTTTAAAATATTGTCCATATCATTAGCCTTTCTCTTGTGTTCGGTTTCTCTCTCATCTCTGATGCAACGTGCTTTAGCTACAAAATCTTTAAATGTTGATTCCAAACACGTCGTCACATATATATTTGCTTGCTCCTCTTTACTCTAAATTCTATATTGCTCAGTCGACTTTCTTCTTCTTCTTCTACTTCTCCTCTTGTGTATATGTGAAAGAGGATCACGCACATATACGAACGAGCTGGAGCGACGAAATCAAATTCTGTTTGAGCACGCCATCACCATCTCAGCACGTACACGGATATGTCGTCCGCGCGCGCGCGCACATTCGCATGATTACAGCAGTGCGTGCAAGCACGCATTCACACGCATACAGCGAGAGAGAGAGAGAGAGCGGGGAGGAGAGAAAAGAGAAGAAGAGAGAGATGCTAAAACATAGAGAAACAAGTTCTTTCATTCACTCATTATCATACTCAAGATACACGGTTTGATCACTGATTTCTTGACGAAGATGTATCGATTGAATCGACAACATTGTTACCTATGTGATTTACCACGAACACCTTGGGCAATGATCTATGATTTTTCTGAAACAGTTTGCCGAGGATGTGTTAACTATGAAGGTATGCCTTTTTTTCGTTGTTGTTTGTCAATTAAATTTAATTGTTAATCTCTGGAAAAAAAAGGTGCTGATCGAATTGAAACAATCATAGAAAATGCTCGAATACTTCGACGTAGTTCATTAGTAGATCGATATAATAATCTTACACCTTCGAAAGCATTTCTACCGACTTCAACATCCACAACAGTACCTTCATCGACTTTTCTTCCCTATAAATCATTATCAAACGGTCATCATCGTACATTTCCATTGTTCAATACACGTTCGACACATTCGTCATCATTATCACCTTCGAATGAAATCATCTCATCGTCATCTCAAGAGCCCGATGATCTCTCCCTACCGGAATTAGTCAAAGATAGTCTACGTATTCTCACATCATCGATACCGTTCGACATACGTCTTAAACGTGATTCAACTATTCAAGCTCGAATATTTCTATTCGATTCACATCAACGACATTCGTCAACCGATGGTTCAAACGAATATGAATTACGTATATTTAGTGAATATCCAATTGGTTCGAGTAATGTCCATGCAAATATTCATTCGTTATATCGACAAATGAATTCAGATGCGAAAAGTTCTTCAACAAACGATGAAAATCAATCGAATAAAAATCCATGGAAAGCACTTGAATATCAAGTAAAACCTCCAGCTGATGAAACATCATCATCGACAACAACGCGTTGGCATTTACTAAATGATTTTCTACATGAACGAATACGTTCATTCAAAGAATTACCAAATAAAACTCTTCTACCCGAAGTTCATCTCGATCCCAAACATTCGAAATTACCATTAGTTCGTCAAACATTATCGAAACGAAAGCATAACAATGAATTCGATTTCGGAATTAATTTTCACAAATATCGTTCGTCGAAACGTATTCGTCCTCATCAAACAAATTCGCCAACATCGTTACCATTAGTCATTCTCGAATGTAGTGAATGTCGTCAAGCACTCGAAGATACACATTTCGTTCAATGTCCATCAATGTCCGAACATCGATATTGTTTTCTATGTTGTAAAAAATTTATTCGAAAACATACAAGTGAAAAAGAAATCTTCTGTCCAAGCGGTTCGAAATGTCCACTAGTCGGTTCAGTCAATATTCCTTGGGCATTTATGCAAACAGAAATCGAAACAATCTTACATACACGATCGCCATCACCACAGAAAAACAATTCACCGTCAACACCCTTAACGGTTAAACAGGAAGCAGAAAATTAGAACGCACACACACACACACACACACATAGTTTTCTTTTTTGTATTTTTCTTTTGTCGTTTAAAATTGTTGTCGTATGTCTTTTATAAACCTTGTTTCGTCAATTCACGATGCATTTGCATGAGTGAACAACAAGTACAACAATAAGTAGAAACGCAATCTCCGCAAACTGAACCCTATGAAAAAGAAACAAACATTTGCGATAAATCAGTAAGAAGTAATTGAACCGTACGCGTATTCGAAATAAAGTTCGAATTTTTGTTCGTAAAGGCCAGAGAGTCATTGGCCAGCAACAGGATAGACAATCTTCATCAGCACGTTTATAGACATTGTACATTGAACACGGACAACACCAGAATACATTACAACCTTTACAAAAAAACTCAACACCCTCAAACAAAAACAAATAGGCTCTTCAGAATTAACAAACATGTATCTGTATCTTCGCAACAGTTGCGTAGATTTTGTGTCCACCAATTTTCATATTGCCAAACATCATCACCTGGCTTTGTTTGAACAACGTTTCTAGAAATCAAAGAATAACAAATTAACGTTTGTTGTTTGCTAATGATCAATGTATTCAATTGAAACTAACGGTGGTAAGGGAGGATACATTTGATTTCAAGAGATTGCCGAACACGTTTTTCTTTTTCACAAAATGTACAATTATATAAACACCTTTCGTTACTGTCGTTTTGCTGCTATGGAATAAGACAAACACTTGACGCACTTGAGAATTATAACAACATGAAACGAAAAAAAAAACCGTCCGCTCGACTTTTCTAGTAGAAATCATTTGATGATAACTGAAGATAAAACTTTTGTTTTATTTTAAAAAAAAAGCATAATGAAAGACATATACATTCAATTGATTTCTTTCACAGTTTTTTTCGTTATTCGACGAGGTATATTTTGATAGTCAAGTTCTTTTTCTATTTGTGCTACTGCACACGGACAAACACAACATATTGTTGTATAGCAATCTTCTGCTAAACTTCCCTAGAAAAAAAAAAGGAAAACACTAACATAGAGAAGGAAAAACTAGCTAATTTTTGTTTCTCATACTCGAATATGAAACGCAGATCGAACTTTTGTTCGTAAAGCCATGACTGAACATGGATTAATGCAACAAGTAAGATAATGTTCATCGAGACGATCGGCTATTTTAGCTGTATAACACGGCAAACAAAACCAAGCGAATGCAGCTAGAAAAGAAACGAAAGTTTTTGGTAATTTGTCGAACGTCAACCCACCTCGATGACATGGCGAAAATGAGCCAAAGAAAGACGAATGCCAATCATTACTAAATGTATACAAATCATCGTTTGCACTCGGTTGAATTGAAACAGGATGATTTGTATCAAGTCTTGAAAAAATAAAACACCCATGTTGGCCGACAATCGAAGAATTTATTTGTTATTATTTACCGTGACATGATTCTTTCTTTTTCTCCTCTTTTTCTATTTCTATTTTTGATTGAATATTAATCGTGCGTTATAAGTCAGTGCGTATTTTTTTATTTTTCTTATATTTCAATTGATTATTGAACAAAAAAAAATTGTTAAGGTTGTGAAATATACTCGATCGTTTCGATACTTCAAACGAACAAAAACGAAGGTAGACGAGAAACAAAGAAGAGAAAAACGAGCGCAGAAGAACAGGAATGAGAGAAGAGAAAGAAAAAAAAACGGTATTGAACTTGTTTGTTTTAGCAACACAGATTGTAACATTAACGAACCCATTACGCATAACAAAAAAATGATTTCTTTTTCTTGTCATGGTTTTATCGACAATCGAACTGTTCTTTTTTACTTTTTTTTGTGTGTGTACATATGTGTAACTATGGAAAGGATTAAATCGATTAGAACGACCAATAAGATGAAATAAATTTATGTTTTGACGTTTAGTGAAAAAAAGAGGAAAATTTTGTTTGAAAAGATTCGATTGAATGAAAAAAATAATAAAAATTATACTGTTATTTGCAAATAAAGATTTAATTGTAATCGGAATTATTGTAACGATCGGGTTGTGGACGAGTTTTTCTCGATTTTGCTACATCCCATAGACCTTGCGATTTAAGTTCATTTGCTATTTGATTAGCAGCACATGGTCCACACCAACTTGTTGCACAACTATCGCCACAGCATGTTCCCTAAACGACAAAGAAATTAAAGAATTGAACTATCAAATTTCAAATTATCTCGATGAACTCAAATGACATACGGGTATACGTCGAGCTGTACGTAATTTTGTTCGCATATATCCTAACGAACCTGGACAGCAGCCAATCCAAGAGGATTCACCCAAATATTTAGCCAATTTGCATTGCATACAGCATGAACAGAAACATGCGAAACAGCCTACGCACAAAAGAAGAAAAAAAAAGAAGACCCAGTTGAGTTCTATTGATTTTTCTTTTTCGAATGTAATTAGATTTTACATTGACCCCATGGTTTACAATCGAATAATTCTGAACGCCATGGATTTTCAAATGCCCATACATTATGAATGTCATATTGCTGTTTGACAACAGCTGGATGATTTGTTTGATATCTAAATCAAAACATTGACGAATTTATATTTCGATTCAAATCTCGAAATACTTACGGTGGACGATTCATTTGCTAAAATATTAGTCTTTTTTTTCTGCTGGTTAATTGTTCCGCTTCTTCTAACTTCAATCGATCTCAAACGATAATGTTATTGTTCAATTTTTATCGATGCCGTTCTTTTTTATTCTCTCTCTCTCTCTCTCTTTTTCTCTTTCTCTTCGCTCCCACCTTTTTTGCTTATTCTTTAGTCGGATAATAAAAATAAGAAGAAAAAAACGCAACTTCTCTCTCGATCATGCGTATTAGAGTACGTTTTTTTTTGTGTATTTACTGACGTAAATGGCCGATGTATGCTTGTTAAGACTTGATTAAACGCATAAAATTGAATGATATGAATCTTAAAACTTGACAACAAAGTTGTTTGTTTATATTAATTAAAAACGAATTTGAACACAAAATCCGATTAGAACTTTTCTTTCTTTTCTTCGTTCTTTTTTTTAAAAAATTTTGATTGTTTCTTGTTTTCGTCGTCATTAGAAGAAAATAAGCTAATCATGATGAAAATGAATTTCTTTTTTTCTCGGGTTTCACTTGCATATATTTGAAGTACATAGTTCTTCAAGGTTTTCATCTGACTATATCGGAAAAGCCTACGAAAATATTGATATGATTTTGATTTTCAAACTCGTCAACCCATTTATATTTAAATCAATATTGATTGAGAAAATATTTTTTAAAACGAGAAAATAAAAATAGTTCGTCATGTGCTAATGAGAAAATCTGTTTGTATTTGAAAACCTAAAAGTCGTGTTATTCTCATCAACAAGAGTTTTTTGATCGATACGAGCCGTTGTCTTCTAATCAATCATCAAATTCTCGAAAAAAAAAGGAATCTTGTTTATCCATGGACCGTACAGTCGTCGTCTGTCGTTTAATTAACCAAAGGGTATCTGTTGAAATGACAGATAACATCTTTCAATACATTGTTGTTTGATATTTTTGGTACTGAGGACAAAAATAATAATTACTCTTGAGAATGTTGTTTTTTCCTTTTGCTCTGTTTCAAAGATAATAAAAAAAAACAAAAAAAAAGCAAAACAAACGACATAAAGTTTAAAACTGAAGGAAAATTTTCTTCTTGCAATAGTTCTGTACAGGTTTTACGAAGAGAGAGAGAGAGAGAAAACAAATGCGTCGACAAATCACACATAAATACCATCATCACGATATCGATCGTCATCATTGCGATCATAATTAGCAAATGTCGTATTATTATCATCGTGATGATAATCATTCGATATTCGATCGAGACTACGTCGATCATCATTGGAAAAATATTGATTTTGATCATGATCACGTTCGTCATGTTGCAATTGATCCTGTGAGAAATCTTCTCGTTCATGATCATTCGTTTCAATATAACGATCATTATAGTCAATTTCATCGATGGCATTCATTTCACGCCAATTATGATCATTGGCTGAACTTGCCGGTGTTAAATGTTCGGATGTTGGTAGCATATGATTTTCTACAATCAAACTATTTTCACGGCTACGTGTCGTATCGAGCAGATGTGTTCGATTGATGTCAATAAGATGTTCATTTTTTAAGTCCGGAGAATATTCACGACGTTTTTCTCGGTAATGTTCGCGTTCACGTAGGTCACGTTCAGGTGAATAATTACTTCGTTGATTTGTTTTCATCATTTGTCTATCGATTAAATAGAACGGTTCTTGAGCTGTATAGAAATCGAGACCGTTGAGTTTGGTTGCAGCTTGAAAACTTGAACGACGTTGAACTGTTAACGGTGTTTGATGATGTTCATCGATCGGTGTTTGAGGACCGAATGCTGCAAATAAAGGACGTGAATGGTTCAATGGGAGAGTTTTGATTGTTGCCATTGCCGATGAATTTACGTTCGACGGGGAACCAAGTAATTGATCGAGATCAGTTTCTTTCAATTGATTACGTGGCAGGGATTTGAAATCGTCATCGGTCGCATAGATTGTTCGATAGGCAGGATTATTTCGTGGAGTATTTGCAGTTTCGGATGTAATTAAATAATCTTTCGAACGATACGGACGAACGGGATATGCTGTTCCATTGCCATTCTGTTTTAAATGTACTACAACAAAAAAAAGGCATTGACAGATGAGCTTAATGATTGATTTCATTTACCTAATGAATGTTTACCATTGGAATTGGCATGTGTATGTGGTGCATGATTTTGATATGTCAAACCTAAAAATAAGATTTGTTTATTGTTTTCGTTAAATAATCGACGAGATTATTTTGTCAACACATACTATCGAAATTGCTTTTCGTTTTTCGTTTATACATCGAACGACGTATATGATGACAGCAACAACAAATAATTATAAATGATAGAAGACAGATACCGACTATGCAGATGGCCATAAACGGCCAATAATTACGAGTTTTATCAACAAGTGATTCAACTAAATAGAAAATTTTTGTTATTTATTTGTTTAGTTAAACGATCTACTTTTTGGTTTGCCGACAGATATTGAGAAACTTCGATCGTAATTATCGCCAAATTTATTCTTTGTAAATACACGAAATTCATGGTAACGTTCGGGATGAAGTTCAGGAAGAATAAATGCACAATTACCTGAAAATAAAACATTCGAAAAATAAAAAAACAATTATAATTTCAATTTCTATTGAACCTTTCAATCGTGCATGTTCAGAATAAATGCCACTGTCTTGTTTTTTATACATATAACAAAAGAAATCTTCATCACCTTGATGAAAACCAGCAACACAATTGACTTGTAAAGTCGTATTTAAATATGTATATTGACATGATTCAATTGGATCCGGTATGCCTAAAATGAAATATCGTGTGTTTTTTAAAGAAAGTGAATCTTTTCTTTGTTAGTTGTGTCGTCTGTTTACCTCCCATGATTAAATGTACTTGACATTCACCAATTAAGCCTAATTCGTTCTGTGCTCGGCAAGTTACTTGTCCAAAATCTTCACTATGATTAGGCGTTAATAGTATGTAACTCGATGTGGTATTTAACAAATAACCTAGACGTCTATTTCCATTAGGTAATAACCAAGTAAAATTTAATTTCGATGGATTGCTATCATGCATAAAACATGTTAAGTTTATAGGCCGATGAAGACCAGTAAAGAATTGAGGTTGAAGCTGTATTTTATGATAACATGTTGGACCATCTAAATATAAATAATGTATATATATATTAGTTTTTATTTCGCGGCAATTTTCTATGTGTATTTTCTCTTTGGAACTCTAATGATAGATTGATTTGTTGACATATTAGCACGCGCTCGAATGACATCCGCCAGACGGACCATACATCTTTGAGAAAGATTAACAAAACGAGAATACTAACTAAGACATTATATATCTATTGAAAGCTGTTAGAAAGTAGAAAAACGTTATATTGACAAGAAAACATAACAATCATTATTTATTCATTCTCAAATTAAATATCCGTTTGCTAGATTTTCACTCAACATATACAAAAAAAAGGAAAATAAAGACAAAGACAAATCTCATCATTTGTATAGTCGCTAGTTTGATTTAACAAAATCAAAAATGCTTATGTTTGCTATTTGTCTATACCGTTAAATGTCAGCAATCAAGTAGAGAAACATATCTTACAGACATGATAATTTCTTGTTTGCCCTTTTACAACCTTCTTTTTTGTTGTTGTTCTCTATTGTATCGACGTTCAATAAAAATTAAGAATTCTCTCGAATCGAGCTTACTTTCTCTTTTCAAACTTAACGATTGATGATATTCTTGGATAAGATTTGTAATAACTTGTAAGTGTAAGTATTAAAGATGTGAAGATTGCTGTAAATAAGAGAAAGACATGAAAGAAGAAAATATAGAAGGAAGAGAGACAGAGAGGAGAAGAACATTTTGCATTTTCTTTTCCGTTCTTTTTTGCATTCTCTGCTGCGAACATTGACGCCGACGAGGGAAAAATAGTAGCAAAGCACGACACATAATCTTTCTTCTCGCTCTTTCTGTCTTCTCTTGTAATAGATAGTTCAAAAGATGTGTTATATATTTATATATAGATGCATATGCATCTCGGCTAATAGTCGAAAGTCAGAGTTGATATCAAAGCAGATGAGAACAAACCGATGCACGAGAAGGAAATCTTCTGTAGATCATTGTTGATTAATAGCGTGTCAGCTTTAATTGCTCGAAAAATTGGATAATGTTTAACAATATATAGATATCTATATGAAACTACCGACAGAACAGCTCTCGACTTAACATCTGTTAAATAGAAATGTTCAATGGGTCACTCGTACTTGCAATCAAGATAAAACAATTCAATTTACTTACACAGTATTTATTATTAATAAAATCGATACATTTAGATTAACAACGATAGAATGGAAAAAGACATTATCATGCACCTTATTCGATGCTCTTTCATTCGACATATTCATCATCATTGCTTCTCTCTCTTTTTTTCTCTCGTTTTTTCTTTTCTTTTCTGCACTTTTAGCTAGCATAGTAAAAGAAATTCGAGCCCTTAGGTTGTATGTGTCTTCATCTCGCGTTTACTCATCTCGAAAGACGGAATAAAAATCGATTTGAAATAGAAATGTGTATTTGTACATGTATGCCAAGAAGCGCAATCAAGCGAAAAATGAACGGCGTTATTGTATGTATACATACAAACACACAGAAGAACAAGAGATTGACTAAATTCAATCAAACAAAACATCGGTCAATATTATTCGATGACGAATTGTCTGACAAGAACAATCGAATTAAAATAAGGCGGAGTTTAGATGAGAAATCTATGGCGAGAAAATGTACAATGTGTTTTCCTCGAAGATTTTCTTCCGTATGCAAAAAATTAGAATAGATAACATCTTATCATGATCATTGATGCTCTTTTCTTTGCATTGCTCTCTCTCTCTCCACAGTATTGCTCCAAGGGACATCTAATATCGAAGTCAAGTGTTTTGTCTGCTCTTAGTCATTCCATATGTTTTTTCTCTTCATCGTTGTTTGCTAAGTGTTCAAATTACTCCATCAATAAGTTTCTATTTTCCTTTAGCATGATCTGAACTTTAGACAAGAGAGATTTTCTTCTGTCGCGGAACAGTTAACTAAATAATTGATGATGTCTCATCGAATAAAAAACGAAGGAGTCTTGTTGTTTTTTTTACTTACAAAGAACATCTATTTGAAGTGAATTGGAAAGTATTCGATGTTGATTGGATTGTTGTTTGTTTTCATCGTGATTAAATTGACGTTGACTAGCTTCGCAATGAAATGAACGTTTATGAAGATAACGATCGACAGTTATTAATAGAACAAGAAGAGTTCGAAATGTTTTGTCAGAATTTTCGATCGTTGAATTTTTTTCCACACGATAATTAATATCAAATGGAAAATCAATGCGTGCAGCTGGATAAGCACGTGAAACAAGACATGTAAGACGTATGAGTTGATTTTCACGTGAACGTAAATGTTCGGTTTTTAATGATAATTTATTCGAAAGGAAATTTTTTGTTAATGATGATTGATATTGTGGAAGATTTTTATCGGTATGATTTGTTCGTAGAGGTTTTATCGAATTATACGTTGTTGATGATGATGATGATAAAATTTGAGCACCAAGTTCAATTGTTGTAAGACGAACTAAATAGATATAAAGATATCAAACTCAATGATCTTCTATTACTTGTCATATCATATTTCTATCGATAATGGAAACTCACATTCTGTCTTTCTCTTTTTATTAGAACGTTTTCTTTTCCGTTTCGTTTCTCTATTCTCTCGGGTACTATATGTGTGTATGTGTGACGTCAAGTAGATTCTCTTGAACAATGCCTTTTTTTTATACACTTTTTTCCTCTTAGAGGGTGTAAATGAATGAATAATGAAGAGGTGAGAAAAACGACAGCGAGCATTACATCGAACGATAAGATTCAATTTCTCTTAGTCATCCAGACAGTAGCCGTGTGTATGTGTGTGTGTGTGTGCGCACTTTTTAGAATAACATAAGCAACGGGGTAATAATAGCATAGAAAAGTTTAACAGGCGGAAACACACAACTATGATCTTCGTATTAAAATGGAAAGAGAAATGAATAATAGAGTTAACACATAAGGAAAACTATAGGCTTCGTTTACCGACTAGTCTAACCAAGCTCGATCGTCGTTGTATACAACACGACAGATTGAAAAAGGAAGTAAGAAGACGTACTGATCGACAGTATTACGTAGATGAGAGAATATCTGAAATCTAAAACGCCCGGAAGCAAACTAAATCTAACTAGGAGCGCATTATTAGGTGCAAAGGTTGATGACTAAAAAAGAAGAAGACGGTTCAACGCTCATTTTGAACTGTATTCTCATGGGAAAAGAAGTAGTAGTATGTTGTAATCTTCGGATTAGATGTTCGAAGTGCAAGAAGACTATACTCATATGTTGTCAAAGCGAATAAGAACAATGATCGGACTCTAGTAGATTCTCATCTTATGTTCTTAAAGTTGAATGTGATCGATGAAGCGAAAGAAATGAAGAACAGAAGGAAAGAAAATGGAAAAAAAAGGCAAACGAGAAGACGACGCAGAAGAGAAAACAATAGAAGCGTATATCTAAATCAATATA